>Ga0214542_1004462_pt1 | contig 27726 bp, 12 predicted proteins | sample CNSS1metaG_FD_160096 | JGI IMG/M metagenome (GOLD analysis project Ga0214542, IMG submission 160096) | Root nodule microbial communities from cowpea collected in UCLA plant growth center, Los Angeles, California, USA - CNSS1 | ecosystem: Host-associated > Plants > Roots > Nodule | place: USA...
TATATATATATATATTAAAATTTATATATATTTATTGTTTAAAAAATAAAATGAAAACCAACTTGATGAACATTGGTTAATAAAATATAGTAGGGTTTTGTCACTAGTTGCAAGGTTTTTTTTTTTCTTTTATAGTAAATCATTAAGAAAGAATGAGAGTAGAAAGAGAGACAAAGATATAGATTAGGAAATAAAAGATTAAAAACGCACAATATCTCTCATGAATCGAGGTTAATATCTTATTATGATGTATGTACTATGATTATATTATTATGATATTTTTCTCAAATTAAGTTTTGTCTAAATTAGTAAGCATAATTATGATCGTAGGATTCTTTAATAAAATTGACACGCACCCTAATTATATTTTTTTTTTTTGAAAGTAGTATAACCTAAATTATGAAATTATGAAATTTTGTGTTTTATGTTGTATATGGTAAAATTTGTAAAATTTTATGGATGTATCTTATCCTACGCATACGAATCTTATTGCATAAAATGAATTAGAAATATTATAAATTGAAAAATGTAGACGATAATCACTTTATGAGAATGGTTTAAACAAAAGAAATGAAGAGTCTTTTTATTTAATTAGAAAAAAATAATTTATATATAGAAAATGTAATTTGGCACTCCTAAAATTTTGTCCAAGTTTCGCCACTAGACAACTAACTCATTATCTCTAAGAGGAAAACTATAAACTTGTATCTTCATCTACTCACACCAATAAGGCGATCATTATTAAATGAAGAACACAAACACAAAACAAACCAACAAAGAAGAAAAGGTAAACTAATATACAAAAAGAACATCATATAATATGTTGTATCACAATACAATGCACTCCAACTAATCATACAAATACAAACTATATAAACAAAGACTCTCCTAAACTAAATTATTCAATACATAAATTGATATTTAATATCAAGAGGTTTTAGCATTTGTGATGGATACTCTCCACCCATAAGGTCAATCCTATACAGACCACTTAGAACTTCAAAAAGTTCCCTTGACCAGGATCTCCTGCCACTCTCAACCCTAGTCCATTCTTCTCTATGTGAGTTTGAATGACTAGTGGAGTATCATGATAACTTCCAACCCTAGACTCCCACATCAATGCTTACACTACACAACAAATGGGACTTTCCTATGTAATTCCATTCTCGAAAACAAATAACCCTTTATTTCATCCTTACTAACCATTATCTCATACAAAATCTATTGATAACCATTATACATTATCATACCTATTTATACTTATCAATAATTTCATTATAAATACATCATACCTATCAAACAAGTTCTTCTGAAATTCCAAACATGAAAAGAAGAGTTTCTGATACCACCCAGCATAACAGACCACCACCTATCGCCACTCAACCAGAGGTATCCCTGGAAGGTTTCTGCCCAATGCCAACCAAATGGCACCCAATGCCACTTTCTCGTCCAACAAAAGCACCATTGCAGCTTCCATGATTGAAATCTTGGAACTAGTGCCCAAAGACAAGAAATCCAACCATAGAGCCACTGGATTAGTGGCGCCCAGTGATATCAATATCGTTTGGCACTATACGAGAACATCAAACTCCCATTTTTGAGATTTAATTGAGTAATTAGACCTCTTCTAATTAATCCCCACTTTCTAAAATTAACACTTCAAATTTCAGGTTCTTAACTCGAGTTTGACCAAATTACTTCGTTAAAGGATCTCATAGAGGCATCCAAGTTCACATATAAAACCATATATTTGAAAAGAAATCAACACACAACCCATGCTTAACCTCAATTCAACAACTTTAACAAATCATTCAAAATTTTAGATGATGTAAACAAAATTCTGCACAATCCTACATACTACACGAGTTCAATATCATCTTATCAGTTAAAACATGTAGTTCATCACCGCAGAACAAGTAAATAAAAAATTCATAACTTATCACACCAAATTATCAATTGACAACAAAAAATTAACAATCTCGACAAGCAAAAGCAAGAATTAGCTTTCCTCACTTGTGAAAATAACTTAAACAACTCTAGATAACCAAATTGTCTCTATCTCCACATGATGTTCTATCTATATATAGAAACATCATAAAAACGATAAGGACACACCATAATGATAATTGATCAGACACATGCAACCAAAAGAGGACCGCATGCAAAGATAAAACTAATCGGTCCAAATTAAAGAGTTGCCTCGAGGATCACTCCAACGGTTTGAGCTCTTCAAACAAATGAACAAACTCTCAAAGAACTCTAGAAAAAGATGATGTGTTTTAAAATAATGAAACTCATTTATAACAAAATTATTTATACTAAATCTTTTTAATATTAAAATAATATGAAATCTCACTGTTTTTAAATCATTATCAATTCTAAAATATCATTATTCAGGTCTTTGTATTAAATGTTTTATTTGTTACTTTTTTAAATGTTTTTTTTCATATTATTAATTATGTTAATTAAATTACTTATTTTACAATTTCGTGTTATACATTATTTTATTTATTTAATAATTCCTTTACCTGCAAGACAAGTGTTTCAATCTAATTAATTAATAAAAAAATAAGATATCAATACCCATCATTACTCGTGAAGTTTAAGGCAAATTTGAAATGGTTAGAATTTAGATAATCTCTTTCCAATTCTGAATCAATTAAAAGAAGAGAAGCTATATTAATAATGTTTAAGTGTTCATTTTATTTTAATGCTTAGTTTAATTTCAAATGTCTTTTTTCCTAAATGTCTTTTTCCTATTCCTTATTATATTATCATCATTATCAACAAAGTCGAGATTCTATAACATTCTTATAATATTCTTATGTGAGATATTTTTCCTACAAATGTTATTTTATTGAGATATTTGAAAAATTAAAACAATTATACATTAAATATATTTTCTATAATTGAATTATTTTCAGTTCAATATTTTTAAGTTTCTATTTGTTACTTTTTAACAATATTTTGTTTTCATATTATTAATTTTATTAATTTAATTAACTATTTTATGTGTTTATTTTATTTTAGTTCTTACTGTAATTTCAAAATGTCTTTTTACTTATAAATGTCCATTTTCTTCTGCCTTATTATATTATATCATCATTAAGAACCACGTCGATATTCGTGGAATATTCTTAAAACATTTGAGAGCAGAAATTAAAAACAAAAATGTTTAGAAGTTAGAAGAACCAAAACAAATATTACCAGGCACAAAAACAAAAATTGATATAATTAGAGAGCTTAAAAAATGTTCCTACACAATTATAAGTTTATTCATTTAATTGTTAAAATAATAAAGCTTAATTTTAAAAATTACGTTCATTTATATTTTTAATCACTAATATTTAAAAATAAATTTGTTTCCGTTCCTGAAATGTAAAATTAACTCTCTGTTTCTATTTCATGACAAAGAAATAAACATGTTCTAATTCTATGCTCAGACATAAAATATCTTAACAATAATACAAAGCAAAACAAAAATGCCATATAAAGAACACAGAATTCATTAAAAATGAAAGTGAAATCTTAGATGGAATGTCAAAAATTTCATAATGATACCTTGAGCCTATTTAAGAAAGTGAAATCTTCTAAATAGAATATAGGTAGAGCATATTTGAGAAAGTGAAATCTTTAATAACATTTAAAATAAAATACTAAAACAACTCCTTTTAGGTTACAAAGAACTAAAATAATTAATTATAAATTCAAAAAATCAAAAGCCAAGTTATCCAATTTTTTAAAAAACTAAATAAAATATAATAAAGTCAAAATAATATATCCAAAATGACATCAGTTATGATTATAAACAGGACGGATCATTAAGGGATAGGTGTTATGGTACTCAAAACTTTTAAATTATGTGTATATTACTAATTTTTTAATTTTTTAATTTTTTTTTGAATTATAGTATATATTAAAAATGGATGGAAATTAAATTAGATATTTTTAATTTTTTTTATAAAATACAATATTTTATGATAATAAATACTCAAATATAAAATCAAAATAATAAAAAAAAATACTTATTTAAATATTATTTATTTTCTTTTATTATTTTTTCTCACAAATTTAAATTATCTCTATCTCACTTGATTTCTTTCTTAATTGAAATAAAAAAGTGAAACTAGAAACAAATTTATTATTTTTGTTCTTGTATTTTTTTTTATTTTTTGAAAAAAGAAATCTTGTGTTACTTGATACTGAAATATTTATTTAATAATTAACATTGTTCATTTTTAAAGAAAAAAAATAAATCTCTTATCTAACTTGATAATGAAATATTTATTTAATAGTTAACATTATTTTTTTATTTCATGAATATTTTGTTTATATTTTTTTATGAATATAAAAGAAAAAGTAATGTACTATATATTATTTCATAGCCAATTTTTAATTATAGATTAATTATTCTCTTAACAACTTTCGATCTTTTACTTTACTGTATCATGATAAATTATTTTTCATCTTAAATTAAAAAAAATAGTTATATAAATAAAATAGTAAAAGAATAAATTTATTTTTAAAAGTTATAAAAAAAATTACTCACAAAATAATATTTCATGTGTGATTTATTTTGTATATATATATATATATATATATATATATATATATATATATATATATATATATTATTAACTTTTTATAGTATTAATAATTAAATTATATATTAATTTTTATTATAGTAGCAATAATAATTAAATATATAAATTTTGAGTATAATTTTTAAAATTATATACATCTATGCTTATAAACATTACAGCATTAACCTAAACAGAACATCAATGAATTTTCCATTACTGCGTGCAATTTTAAATTTACTGACATTTTCTATTGATTTTTGCTTACCTTTTTTTAATCTTCTTTATTTCTTTCACGCATCTTTAGATTTTAACATATACTTTTTAAACATTTAATTCCAAGGTCTTAATTAAATTTACGTTTTACTTCTATAGCAGCCATCATGGACAGAGTCAAATCAACAACTGTTTCAACTGGTTGACAAAATAGCTTCAGCATTATCCTATATTTTCATCATGTGAACATGTATTACAGATATATTTGTGTATAAATGTGTTGAATTATGAAACATAATAACTCAATAAACCAAAAGCAGAGAAGTAAACATGCAGATGAGTTATCTTGCAGTGTTTCTGATACTGCTTCTTCCAATCTCATCTTCATCTTCATCTTCATCTTCAGCATCTACCTTGGTTGAGAAGAAATTCAAGGAATGTTTGATAACCCAACTTGATGGCAATTCTGAATCCGTTGACAAAATACTCTTCACCAAATCCTCCTCCCAATATCCCCAAGTCTTGGAGGCATTGGAACAAAACCCTAGATGGGTGAATTCATCAAATAAGCCTCTTCTGATTCTAACACCTTTCCATGAATCAGAAATTCAAGCAGGCATCAGATGCAGCAGAGAACTTGGTTTGCAGCTCAGAGTCAGAAGTGGTGGCCATGATTATGAAGGGCTATCATACCTCAGTAAGGTCCCATTTGTGATGGTTGACCTCATCAACATGCGTTCCATTCAAGTTAACCTTTCTGATGAAACAGTTTGGGTTCAGGCTGGAGCATCAGTGGGTGAACTTTACTACCAAATCTCAAAGGCTAGTAAAGTGCATGGTTTCCCTGCTGGAACCTGTCCAAGTGTAGGGATAGGTGGACATATCAGTGGAGGGGGGCAGGGTGTCATGTTGAGAAAACATGGCCTGGCTGCAGACCATGTTGTTGATGCTTACATCATTGATGCAAATGGGGAGATTCATGATAGAAAATCAATGGGAGAAGATGTTTTCTGGGCCATAAGAGGAGGTAGTGCTACTAGTTTTGGAGTCATCCTTGCATGGAAAATCAGGTTGGTCAGAGTTCCACCTATTGTTACAGGTTTCAATGTTTTCAAAACAGTGGAAGAAGGAGCCAAGAATCTCATTCACAGGTGGCAATACATTGCACCTGAATTGCCTGAGGATCTTGTCATTAGAGTAATAGCTCAAAACAGTGGTGACAAGCCAAAAAAATTGAGAGCACTCTTCAACTCTCTGTTCCTGGGAGGAGTAGACAGGTTGATCCCACTGATGAATCAGAGTTTCCCAGAATTGGGATTGCAGGCCAAAGACTGCACTGAAATGAATTGGATTCAATCAGTTATGTTCATTGCTGGATTCGACATACACGACCCTCTGGAACTCTTGCTCAACAGAACTACCTCACCTAAAAGCTCTTTCAAGGCCAAGTCTGACTTTGTGAAGGAGCCAATACCAGAAACTGGTCTAGAAGGAGCTTGGAAAATGCTTGTAGAGGAAGAAGCATCAACCGTGATGATATTGGAACCCTATGGTGGTATAATGAATGAAATTTCAGAATCTGAAACCCCTTTTCCCCACAGGAAGGGCAACTTGTACAACATACAATACTTGGTCAATTGGAATGGGAATAGCAACGAAGAATCCAAGAGGTATCTACTCTGGGCCAAGATGATTTACAGATACATGACTCCATATGTGTCAAAATCTCCACGAGCTGCATATTTCAATTATAAGGATCTGGATTTAGGCCAAAACCTGCTTGACAACACAAGCTACTCAATGGCTAGTGTTTGGGGTGAGAAATACTTTAAGGGAAACTTTAGGAGATTGGCACAGATTAAGACAAAGTTTGACCCCCAGAATTTTTTCAGGAATGAACAAAGTATTCCTCTCCTAAATGCTCGTCCTTATAAATAAAGTGCATGCATGACATTATTGGGAGAACCTAGAACATTTGTGTTATACTTGAATAAGATGTGTGGTTTAGTTCCTTTCCTAGATGTTCATTCATTTCCTTTTTCTTCCTTATTAGCAGCATAAAACTCCACACCAAAGATAAGCTACTACGATGACATTTTCTAATAAAATAAAACAATAAATCACATTAAAACTGGGATGGGACTATTCATATTTGAGAATAACTTTTTGAAGAATACAAATTCTGGTGATGTCATTAGAAACTATTTTCAGAAACGACTAAAATGATAGTGAAGCAAAGACGATAGGTAAAATAGGTAAAATCGACATGTGTAGATCATTGAATGACTAATCAACATTTTTAAAATTACTATAATAAAAAGCAAAAGATTAAATGAATGGCAAAAATTAATTACACAAAAAAACAGAGAATACGGGACAATGAATGGGAAAAACCACACCTTCTGGCTTCACCAAGCTTGATCATTGAGAAGATCTTGGTTCCTATAATTTGCCCATTTTTCAGACACCAAATCAATGAAACCTAAGTCGCGAAAACAGAATATGGGACGAAGAAGACACACAACAAAGAACACCCAAACTGCACCGACACAACATAGAATAGAGGAGAATTGCAGAATATAGGAATGGGAAAAGAACGACGAGAAAGGTATGAACTTTTGGGAGAAGAAGCAGAACCTAAGCATAAGAGAGAACCTAAAACATTTTTTTCTTTTACAGACCACTGTTTGCTCTTTTAAATACACTTATGGCGCCTTCTTCCTTATATTTACTCCATTAATATATACAACTAATCATCATAAGATATATAATTAATTAAATATGTCTTTAATTCTTTAAATAGGGACAAATAAAATTTTCTTTTTTGAAATTTTAATACATTTAAGTTTTCAAACTAAATTTTATGGTAATATTTGAGTTATTTAGGTGTTATTTGACATATTCCTATTTAGATGTTAATTGTAAAACACATTTAACGCAATTAGATTAAAATGACTTTAATCATTCATTTTTCAATTTAATGTTGTTGGAGATTAAAATGTATAAAATCTTTGGACAAAAACAAATTTTAATTTTGCATCAAATTTTATAAACTAAAAATATATTTAACCTACTATTAATGTGTAATTAATATATCACTATTTATTATTAATATATAAATTATATGTAAAATTTACATTAATAATCTAACATCCCGTTTTAATAGCATAACACTACTAAAATAAAACAGATCATTGTAAATATTCAAAAAAATAAAACAGATCATTCAATATATATTGTATATTAGTATAGTCTTACCAGATAAGAATGTAGTATTATCACTCATGTACATTATCAAGCTATTATACTATGATCCTATCAAAAAACTATACCTAACATAATCTAACATCGTTCAACGCCCAAACAACCAACTCCGTAACATTAAGCGATGCCTCTACACCTTTATTTTTGTCTGCTCACATCAATAAGGTGATCATTGCAAAAGAAGAACACAACACTTACAAACAACAAACAAAAGAGGGTAAGCTAATGTACAAAATGAATATCATATATAAAAAAATAACATGTTGTATCACATTACAATGCCTTAGAACCAATCATACAGATATAAACTATGTAATCAAAGACTCTTTTAAACTCAATTATTTGGATCTAGGCATTGATGTATGATTCTTTGTGATTTTTGCATGTATGATAATAAAAAGAATATTACTCGACCTGAGTTGCTCTACCTGAGCTGATACACACAAAGTTAGTCATTTTAACAGTCATAAGAACCATGTGGTCGTTCTTAATGACAAGACCTTCTGTCTCTCTCACCACATAACTCATTCTACTCTATGTGAGTCTTGAATGGGTATTTGAGTATCAGGATAAACCTCTAGTACAAACTCCTCACATCAATCCATACACTAAAGGAACATTACCATAGAATCTCTCTACAAGATTTCTGGAATTACGTCAAAATCATACTTTCATCCACAAACATTATTCCACGTCAAATTCCAAATATCAAGCATCATATTCGTGATCAATTACAATCGTCATATATTTCCCTACATGCTCATAACCATTAACATGTCCATCATCATCATAGTTTCATACATCATTATATCCATGCATATTCATTAAAGAATCGATAAAAAATTCTATAAACAACCAGATACCTTAATTTATTCCAACTCAAACCAATACCACAAATAAGAAGTGCTCTTTCTAAAAAGGGAAACCTAAAATAGGACAAACATAAGAAACTAACTTTTCTAACTAATGACCTGTAATCAAAGATACCACAACTGGTCAAAGCAATAATTCCTTTGTCTAGAATTTGTTGTCAAAATTTCAGTTCGATCTGACAGTTAACGAAACGAGAATTCAATTTTCCCAAGATGACACAAACCAGAAAAACTGAGTGGCGCTCGGTGCCAGCCTAGGCGCCTAGTGAGTTCCATAGTCGCTAGTGAGAGGACCCCTATAACTACCAAGATTTACTTGATTTTTTGGCATCCGACGACACCAAGTAAGTGAACTCTCTAACTTTGGAGTCGCCCAACAACGACTAACTCAAAGGAGCCACTATCTCATTGGCGCCCGACCTGATCAGAAATTTCTACTTCTCCTTTTGAGTTTGATTTGAGTAATTTAACACTATTCTTCTAGCTAAGTCTCAATGTTCAAACACTTCAATTATCACAAAACTCGTATGTCTTGGCTCAACCAGTGGCAAATTACCCAATTCACTCTCAAAGGGGTATTCTCAATAGTACAATGATTAATTTACAACATTTCACCAATTGAAATACAAGTCATGAAGAATTTTACATACTACACATATTCAAAATCAAAGCAAGCACTCACATACAATTTAATTTACCACTTTACAAGTACACATGCAATTCAACATCACAGAGCAAAGAAATATAGATTTACAACTTAAAACACTACATTCACAGTTCATAGCACTAATTAATAACTCTCAACATGCAAAACTAAAATTAGTTTTCTTCACTTACAAAAGGCAGCCCATATAGCTCTTTAAAAACACCAAAACATCTTTAACTCCACAGGATGCTCTATCTACATAAAGGAACATCACACAAATGATCAGGACATACCATCATGATCACTGATCAACAAATACTCATAAGGAGAGTTAAAACCTCACATGCAACCAAAGAAGACCAAAGAAGAATCACATCCAAGCCAGAACAGAGAAGACCTACATGAAAACGAGCAGAAGTTCAACGTACACGGTTGAAGAAACTAATCGGACAGAAAGGAAGAGTTGTTCGCCAAGAGGATCACCCTAGCGGTCTTTGATCTTTAAACAAACAAGTAGCGAAGAAGAAGAAGAAAGAAATTATAAAGCTTTAGAAAAGTGGTTTATAGAGAGATAATGTGTTTTAAAAATAAAGAAACTCGTTTATAACAATTCTATTTAAACCAAAACCTTTTAATATTAAAATAATCAAATCTCAATATTTTTAAACGACTATCACTTCTAAAAAGTCATCTTGTACTAAATATTTACAAATAACTCATGATATATCAATTTGTACCATTAATATATATATATATATATATATATATATATATATATATATATATATATATATATATATATATATATATTGTTATACATACTTTTGCATGTATAGTTAATATACCCATTTATATTTTATTAAAATCAACTTTTATACTATATACATATTAATAAAAAAAATGTTAACAATAAAATAATAATAGTAGTAATAATACTAAAACAAATTATAAAAATAATTTATTATTAATGTATAAATATAATTCAAATATTTTTTTAATTTAGTAAATTAATATTAAAAACACACAAAAGAAGGAAAAAAAATCAGTGCATTATATTTAAATTTATTAACTAAATATAGAAAAGGTAATTTTAATAATTTAATTTGTTTATAAAAGTATAACAAAAGTTTTCATAAAAACTGAATTTGTAAATAAATATATAATTATAAACTTAAATAAATAAATTTTAAACATTTAAACTTTAATTTAGAAAATATGGATTTAAAATAGACTAGTACATCTAATTATTTTAATTTAAATTAGTTTTATTTTACAGAATATAGGTATTCATTTGATTTCAATTTAACTTTTAAATTATTTATATTGAACTTGAATTTAACTCACTTAATGAGATTTTTCAAAATAAGAAGTATCAAACATAAGGATGAAATTGTATAGAATATTATATTTTTATTAAAGTGCATTATAACTTTAAGAGAATATCATAAATATTTATACAAACATTACTTAATATTTAACATTTCATTTCTAGAAATCAAATAAGTAAAAATGACATATAAAAATTTACTCTATTAGGTACTTTTCTTTATAATTATTCTTACCATTTTAAATGTTCAAATTTATTTATACAAATGATCATTTAAGTTATATTTGTAAACAATAAAACAAGTTATTGTATTATTAAAATAAAAAGTAAGTGAAAAAATATAACATAACAAATAAATATAACATATTATATTAAAAACTTGATATGAATTTATCCAAAATATTAGTATAATTCTAAAAAATCATTAATGCACTTTTAAAACACAAAACATTTGTGCGTAGAAAAATGTCAATATAATATTATTATATACATGAAAACACAACACATGTATGTAATATTATTATATACATGAAAATACATGTGCTACAATGTTTGTTTTTTATGATAAAAATAGTAATAAAATTATAATGATAAAAATAAATAAAAATAATTTTTAGATGATCTTTATTTATATAGTATATAAGTTTTACTTTTTTTAGAAAAATACTTAAAATTTAAGAAATGGTTAAATTTAGAAAAGTTAAATTTAAAAAAAAAACGAAAACTTTAATGTTAAAAATAAAAAATGGACACCAAAAAGAAAATTTTTCTTTATATATAGATATATAGATATATAGATATAGACAAATAATACACGTATTCATAAATTAAATGAAATAATGAAATATAAAAAATAATAAGAAATTTCTAAAAAGTGTATTTGTTTCCTATATACTTTATAAAAAATATTTAAAATTAATTTTTTAATCAAACTTTTAATTATCCTTTTAAAAAATGTATAATTAAATTTCATGCTATGAACAATTAAATTTACAATCATTAAACAATTTTTAGATGATTTTTGTTTATTTAGTATGTAAGTTTTCTTTGAGAAAAACATTTAAAGTTTTAAAAATGGTTAAATTTAGAAAAAATTAAATTTTAAAAAAACGAAAACTTGAAGGTTAAAAAGTAAAAAAAAAGGACATAATTTTTTTTTCTTTATATATAGATAAATAATACACGTATTAATAAATTTAATGACATATAAAAAATAATAAGAAATTTCTAAAAAATGTATTTGATTCCTATATACAAAATTTAAAATTAATTTTTTAATCAAACTTTTAATTATCCTTTTAAAAAATGTACATTAATATATAAATTCTTTTTCCTTATTACATTATCATCATTACTTTAACCTTCGGGGAATATTCTTAAACAAGTGACAGCAGAAATTAAAAAAAAAAAAAAGTAATCAGAAGTTATAGGAACCAAAACAAAATATTACCAGGCACAAAAACAAAAAATGATACAATTAGAGAACTTAAAAAATGTTCCTACACAATTTTAATTTTATTCATTTAATTGATAAAATAATAAAGCTTAATTTCAAAAATTAGGCTCATTTATATTTTTGGTCACTAATATTTAAAATAAATTTGTTTCCGTTCTTGAAATGTAAAATTAACTTCTTCCTTTTTTTATTTTATTTCAGTAACTGAGAAAGAAGCCTGTTCTAATTTATGCTCAGACATAAAATATTTTAACAATAATACAAAAATAAAAATAAATTGCCATATATTAAATATGAAAGTGGAATATTCTTAAATGGAATGTGAGTCTATTTGAGAAAGTGAAATCTTCTGTAACATTTAAAATAATCTTACTAAAACAACTCTTTATATTACAAGAACTAGAAATTAATTTAAAATTCAAAAAACCAAAACACAACTTACCCAAATTTTTAAAAAGACTTATAAAATACAATTAAGTCAAAATAATAAATCTAAACACACCCCATCTTCAGTCATGGCAAACTAATTATAAATATTACCATAGCAACCTAAACAAGAACATCAATGAGTTGACTGCGTTCAATTTAAAATATATTAACATTTTCTATTGATTTTTGCTTACTTTTTAGTCCTCTTTATTTCTTTCCAAGTATCTTTCATTTTTACAAATACTTCTTAATCATTTAATTTCAATGTCTTAATTATATTTACGTTTTCCTTTTCTAGCAGCCATCATGCACAGAGTGAAATCAACAACTGTTCCAACTTGTGACAAAAATAGCATCAAAATTATCCTACGTTTCCAAGTATGTTTTCAAGTGAACATGAACTCCACATGTGTATCTATATAAATGTGTTTGAGTTATGAAACATGATAACTCAATAAACCAAAAGTAGAGAAGCAAGCACGCAGATGAGTTATCTTGCAGTGTTTCTGATACTGCTTCTTCCAATCTCATCTTCATCTGCAGCTTCTACCTTGGTTGAGGAGAAATTCAAGGAATGCTTGATAACAAAACTTGATGGCAATTCTGCATCCGTCGACAAAATAATCTTCACCAAATCCTCATCACAATATCCCCAAGTCTTTGAAGCATTGGAACATAACCCGAGATGGGTGAATTCCTCAATGCAGCAGCCTCTTCTGATTCTAACACCTTTCCATGAATCAGAAATTCAAGCAGGCATCAGATGCAGCAAAGAACTTGGGTTGCAGCTCAGAGTCAGAAGTGGTGGCCATGATTATGAAGGGCTATCTACCTCAGTGAGGTCCCATTTGTGATGGTTGACCTCATCAACATGCGTTCCATTCAAGTTAACATTGCTGATGAAACAGCTTGGGTTCAGGCTGGAGCATCATTGGGTGAACTTTACTACCAAATCTCAAAGGCTAGTAAAGTGCATGGTTTCCCTGCAGGAACCTGTCCAAGTGTAGGGATAGGAGGGCTGATCAGTGGAGGGGGACAGGGTGTTATATTGAGAAAACATGGCCTGGCTGCAGACCATGTTGTTGATGCTTACATCATTGATGCAAATGGGGAGATTCATGACAGAAAATCAATGGGAGAAGATGTTTTCTGGGCCATAAGAGGAGGTAGTGCTACTAGTTTTGGAGTCATCCTTGCATGGAAGATCAGCTTGGTCAGAATCCCACCTATTGTTACAGGTTTCAATGTTTTCAAAACAGTGGAAGAAGGAGCCAACAATCTGATTCACAGGTGGCAATACATTGCACCTGAATTGCCTGAGGATCTTGTCATTAGAGTAGTAGCTCAAAACAGTGGTGACAAGTCAAAAACATTCACAGCACTCTTCACCTCTATGTTTCTGGGAGGAGTAGACAGGTTGATCCCACTGATGAATCAGAGTTTCCCAGAATTGGGATTGCAGGCCAAAGACTGCATTGAAATGAACTGGTCTCAAGCACTTATGTTTATTGCTGGATACAATATACACGACCCTCTAGAACTCTTGCTCAACAGAACCACCACAAATAAAGACCCTTTCAAGGCCAAGTCTGACTTTGTAACTGAGCCAATACCAAAATCTGGCCTAGAAGGAGCTTGGAAAATGCTTGTAGAGGAAGAAGAAGCATTAAGCGTGATGATATTGGAACCCTATGGTGGTAGAATGAATGAAATTTCAGAATCTGAAACCCCTTTTCCCCACAGGAAGGGGAACTTGTACAACATACAATACTTGGTGAAATGGAAAGGGAATGGCTACGAAGCATCCAAGAGGCATCTAGACTGGGCTAAAAGGATTTACAGCTACATGACTCCATATGTGTCAAAATCTCCACGAGCTGCATATTTCAATTATAAGGATCTTGATTTAGGCCAAAACCTGCTTGACAACACAAGCTACTCAATGGCTTGTGTTTGGGGTGAGAAATACTTTAAGGGAAACTTTAGGAGATTGGCACAGATTAAGACAAAGTTTGACCCCCAGAATTTTTTCAGGAATGAACAAAGTATTCCTCTCCTAAATTAAATCCTTATTAAATAAAGTGCATGCATGACATTATTGGGAGAACCTAGAACATTTGTGTTATACTTGAACATACTTGAATAAGATGTGTGGTTTAGTTCCTTTCCTAGATGTTCATTCATTTCCTTTTTCTTCCTTATTAGCAGCATAAAACTCCACACCAAAGATAAGCTACTACCATGACATTTTCTGATAAAATAAAACAATAAATCACATTAAAACTGGGATGGGACTATTCATATTTGAGAATAACTTTTTGAAGAATAATACAAATTCTGGTGATGTCATTAGAAACTATTTTCAGAAACGACTATAATGATACTGAAGCAAAGACGATAGGTAAAATAGGTAAAATCGGCATGTGTAGATCATTGAATGACTAATCAACATTTTTAAAATTACTATAATAAAAAGCAAAAGATTAAATGAATGGCAAAAATTAATTACACAAAAAAACAGAGAATACGGGACAATGAATGGGAAAAACCACACCTTCTGGCTTCACCAAGCTTGATCATTGAGAAGATCTTGGTTCCTATAATTTGCCCATTTTTCAGACACCAAATCAATCAAACCACGACACAACATAGAATAGAGGAAAAGAATCACGATACAGGTGTGGACTTTTGGGGAAAGAACCACAATAGAGAAGCAGAACGAAAACTAAAAGATTTTTTGTTTTTTTTTTTCAGAGCAGTGTTTGCTCTTTTAAATACACATATATGGCGCACTTCTTATATTTACCCCATTCGAAAATCAAACATTTTTTTATAAAGGGGAGAAATTTACTGTATAGAATATTTTTTTTTATAAGTTACAAAAATAAAGTAATAAAATTTTAAAATATTTTATTAAAAATGGTTGTTTTTATAATTTATCAAATAAATTGTTAAAATATTATTTCCCTTATCTCATCTCATTAGCACGATTTTGAAAGAGGGAACACGTTCAATTTGTGATTCCAGATTTTTAATTTTTTTTATGTTTAATCATATTTTTGATCTCCATGTTGAAGTTAAAATTTTAATTTGATATTCGAATTTTTAAAATTCTCAATTTGGTCTTGTGTTAAAAAATCTCAAATTTATTCTTTCTGTTAAGTTTGGCTAGACGACGTTAAGTAAATACTGAAATGATAATATTGACCAATCTTAAAACAGTGACGAGGCAGGAAAAACAATGACGTGGAATGGCATGGATAATTTTTATTTTTTAAAATTAATGGGTAAGTTAAATTAGGTTTAGGGATTTGTAATTTACCTAAAGAATTTAAAAAAGAATTAGATTACTGAAATTAGGTTTAGAGTTTTAAAATTAGAGAGGTTGGAAAAATTTGAAGATTGTGCGATTGGAAGGTTTTTCGAGTGCGTTCCTCCATTTGATTTTCATCGTCATCACGTATTGGATTATTGAGTTATTGGATTGGACATTGATTTTAATCTGTGGATCATTCTTAGGTTAGTCGCTTTTCCTTTTTTTCGTTCCGTGTGTATTTTTGTTTGGTGGTTTCGATCGGTGTTATTTGATGATGATATTACAAACTGTGATTTTTGAAAAGCAAATATTAGTAATGTCGGTCAATAGTAATGTATTTTGCAAATTTTTCCAAAAAAAACTACATTGTACCTTTTATTTACGAATATAGCATAGTTTTTTTAAGTAAAAATTCGATTCTTGGAGAACTGAATTGTGACCTTCATTTATATTGAATCACCAGAAAACCAATCAGCATTCAGTTTCTAGAAATCGAATTCTGAGCTGATTTTTTTTTTTTCAAAATTTTAAAAACAATTAAGGGGATGAAAAATAATTTGTTATTTGATTTGTTTAGTTTGTAGTAATTTATTATGTAGGAATATTTTTTGAAAATAATTAAATACCGAAAAATGTCAATATTTTGAAATAAATAAATTTTCTTATTGAAATATATAGTGAATAATTATCTTGAAAAATAGTAAGAAATAATAGATTCTAAAATTATATATTACTTAAAATTATTGACTTCTAATTTTTTTTAATTCTTAATTTTTATTCTCGTATATTTTTTTATAATTAATCAATAGTTTGATTAATGAATTTTAGTTTGATTAATTATAAAATAGGATATGAGAATAAAAATTAAGAATTGAAAAATGTATAAGTAAATATTTTTAAGTAATATATGAAAAAGAAAATATGGTTTGTATTAATTTGTTTATTTGTGGTTTTTTTTTTTGTATTATATTTATGAATTACAGAAAATGTAGAATTGAAATTTATAAAATACAAGTGAATAGGAAATATATTTATTGAATGAAAGTTATTATACATACCCTGATTGACATAATTAAAAATAAAATGAAATTGATTAGAATCAAAATGGATATTTAAATTTTGTATCCCATGAATCTTAATTTAATAAGGATTCAAATGTTCTCTTATTTCATAGACATGAGGTGGACATGTAAATCTTGTTTGGATGAACAATTCAATATATTGTCAAATGTCGAAACATTTCACAAACGAATTCATACGTTGAACTTTTTTCCATCGGTTGATCATTTGTGCAATATCATGATCTATTTTTTATTTCAACCATATCATGGATAAGTTTGTTGTTAAAAATATACTTAAACACTTTTTTATTTCTTTAATATTTCAATTGTATTGAATATACTTGTATATATCATTTTTATTTCTTTCATATTGGAATTCTAGTGACTATACTTATACATTTTTCATTTCTACTATTGTTTAATAAATCAAGTGATTATTTTTTTCTCTTCATTTTTAAAATAGTATTGTTTAAAAAATTTCGAAACAATTATTTAATACAATTTTTAATAATCTAAATCCATAACATAATTCATTTATTTTTAAAAAAATTATAAAATATTCAATATTCAATTGTTTCATCAATTAATGCATTATCAATTACTACATTAAACATTACTGAATTAACTTATTATATTTCTTACATATTTTTTTTAAAACTCATTCTCTAATTAAATAATTCTAACTAAACAAATAAAAAAGCCAACTTTTTAAATATTTTTTTGTCCTTCCATCTGAAAAACAAAAAAAAAAATTACAAACCCAGCTCAGAATTCGGTTGCTTGGAAACCGAATTCCGACTAGTTTTCGGGCCACCCACACTATATACGTAGTTCAAAATTCGGCTTCTTGGAGACCCAATTTTGAACTACAAAAAAAAAAACACTCATTATTTTATTCTATTTAAAATAAATGAAAAACAAAACAAAAATTAAAATCAGTTAAGAATTCGGTTCTTCGAAAACTAAATTCCGATTGGAAAACAGGTCAGGATTACCAAATACGTAGTTTAGAATTCGGCTCCCAAGGACCAAATTCTAAACTAAAAAAAAAATTGTGCTACTTTGGTAAATAAAAAGCACAATATGTTATTTGTGTAATTTTTTTCAAAATTTGTTCTAGATGGAAAACAATCCTAAATTCTAAGTGTATTTTTGATATATTTTTTTTCAATTTTTTAAATTAATAATCATAGAAGGAAAGTAATATAAATATAACGTTACTTCAAATATAGTATGTGGTTAAACTTTTTAGTATTGTTTTATTTATTTATTTCTTGGATTTTTTGATTATGTAATAATTTAATGATAATGGACACATTGCACCCTCAATCTTGTTGTGTTTGAGTGTGTGGTTTTGTACGTATAATCGTTTCTGATGTGAAATATGTTTATAACATCTATGACTTGTTCCTTTGTTTGGAATCTCACTCCTTGGGTTAATGTACCAAGTGCATGGTCGAATGTGTCAAACTGGAATGAATAATGGTTGTATGCATGAGGATACTATTGGTGTAGATGTTGGGGAAACTCTTCGTAGGATTAGAAGTGTTGGGGTAGGTTGTATGGAAGAGATGTATGAGGATTTTATTCTTGTTGTATGAGGGGTGTCTAAGTTTTCTTCTTTATCTTCTGCGTCTTGGGTGATCATGTTATCCTCATCCTCACTTAATGGGTCTAATGACCGATGAAGGTATGCTTAATGTTTCGTTGTCTGCTAGAGTAAGAGAGGAAACACGTTGTGTTGGCATATGCGAAAGATGGAAAAAGTTGTGAATTGGATGGACTGGTTAAGAGTTGGGTGTATGAGTATATGTCGTTTTCCCATTCCCATACATTTATGGTGTTAAGGTCAAAGTCCTTAAGTGTGGTTTGTGTTTGTGAGGGTTGTTGATGTGGGTAAGAATGAGTAAAATAATTGTTTTGAGAAGATGGAATACATGTGGTGTACGTCGTGCACATTTCTAGGGATCTCAAAGTTGGGTTGGCCTCTCTGATGTTGATGGCTCCATCCAAGTCATCATCTTTTTGAATATGAGTTGTTGTGTATATGACTTATCTTAAATTTGTGACTCATTAGTCAATAACAACACCGTAAAATACTTCCCATATAAATAACAACACTTCAAACCCAACCTATCACAATCTTTCATTGTCTAACAAACCCAGCCATTACAATCATTCTCCACACATCAACTTCTTTGAGATGTAGAACTTTGCCATCAACAACAAAGAGAACTATGATAATTCCTACCTCATTACTGAATCTAAAATGGTGTCCAGTTCCAATGTGAAAGTCCAAAACTCACTCGCATACCATATAACTGCACATTCAACCTCCTAAAGACAAAAATGTGCACAACTTTGGAAATTTCAACCATCTCATCTAAAAACAAGTTGTACTTCCGAAGACCCACATTGAATAAACAAGGAGCCATTACATATGATGCTCTTCAAATATCAACAGATCGTGAGATTGCAAAAATGATTATTTGTAAGTCTCATTTCCTTATTAACACAATAATTGAATTATTTGTTACCTTCACAAGTCCGACTGAAGAAATACTTTCTCTTTTAAACTGAACTCTTTCATCCTCTTCCACAAACTCAAACATTATCTCGTGTTCATGTTCAATACTTTATTACATATGAGTTATTAAACAGGCAAACATCACAAACGATCCATATGATTACAGTTTATACTTCAAATCAGACACCTCAGCCACCATGTCAATCCATCACAATTGCACCTTCAATGAACTTATAAAAAAATAAGCCAAAAAATACATTGCGGGAATTGCAAAATAGTAAGTGAAATTAACTACCTCCATGTAGTGATAATAGTCAATATCAAACTTATGCATGATATAGTTCAATCAAATCAAATAATGATGTTATACAAATGATAAACCGTTGAAATATATATATATATATATATATATATATATATATATATATATATATATATATATATATATACTTCTTTTTTCTAATTTCATTTTCAATCATATCACTCTATTTGGTATAATTGTTTTCATTCAATAAATAAATTTTCTATTCATTTATACATTTTCAATTTCATTATTATAAATTTTCTAATTACGCAACATATATTTTATAAAATAAAAATAAACAAAAACAACTTATTTCAAATATAATTTTTTTTAAAATTAAAAAAATTAAAAAACTTCTCTACAACTTACATTAAATAATTCCTTTCCTTTTTTTTATTCTAATATATATACTAATCTATTAATAACTTTTTTTTATTCTAATATATATACTAATCTATTAATAACGAACATTTAAATATTTAAATAATCAATTCCAAAATATACATTCATCTTATAAATATATACATTAAACAATTTCAAAATATACATTTATCTTATTATTAATTTTTAATACCTGTCCATGTCTCATTTATGTAAAAATCTACACCCATATATATTTTATGTAAAATAACACAAACATAAAAAAAATACAGAAGAAAACCGGATTTTGAAATTTGATAAAAATCTTAACCGAATTTTGAAATCCGAGTCCTAAATCTGTTACCCTTCAACCGAATTTCGAAATCTAGTAATCAGATTTCGAAATCCGATTTTAGTGGTAAAATGGGGAAGAAGATGAGCTTGCTTTGCTGTACTAAGAATAAATTAATGCAAAAAGTAAAATATTTTCAATTACCTTTGATATTTTCAATATAATAAATTTCACCAATTTTCGATTCCTAAGGTAATAAAAGGTTTAAATTGAATGAAGGATCCTTTGTTATAGAGCAACCACACTAAATGAACTGCTACAACATGGCACTGTAAAATTCAAAACCATTCTGCACAATTTACACCAGAACTGTCACAAAGCTACTCTTCTAAGTTTCTCTGTAGAATCATCATAACAAAATTAACTAAAACAAAGACAAATGCAATGAACAAAACGTAAACCATATGAAATTACACAAAAACACCCTATTCAGCATTTGGAGTTGAATTGTTGGATTTGTACTCCATCAGTTCAGTTCTATATCTTTCCTTATCTTTCACCCCTTTCTCTTGATAAACCTGCATCAAATTCACACACACAGAAAAAAGCATCAGAAAATTTAAGAGATATCTTCTGCTACATCTTCTAACAAATTGTTTTCCATACATAAGACAAATAATTGAACTTTGGTTAGCATGAAATGCATTTTTATACTAAATAGAAACATTTTCCCTTATAGATTCCATAAGCAAATAGAAAAACAATGTTATAGATTCTCTCAAATGTTAAAATGATCTTAGTCATAGGTAGGAATGTAAAATAGCTAAGCATCTAGCCATGTATACAAAAAAGAGAAAAAAAAAAAAACTGTTTTTGAGACCTAACACATATCTAGATTAGGAACCATATAGGTACATTAAATGGAAATACAACAAGCAACAAAGTATGTAGCATCAATGTAAGATTGCAAAGAAATTCCAAAGTAGAAAAATAGCAGACATGTTATTAATATTCTGAATCTTAAAGCAGAAGTCAATCCATCATTTGCCTGGTTAGTAAGAGGGAAAAAACAAACACCAATGAGACCTGAGCCTAATCACATAAGGCATTGATACCACTCTCAACCCAAAACCTTAAGACAATGGATTTATGGGTTTTTATCCTTATATAGTGTTCTACTTTCTCATTTCTAGTCAATGTGAGACTTAAACTCACACTTAGAGATTCCTAACAAAAGAAAGAAAATTATCATGTCCCTGAAAAACTAATCCAGATAGATATAACTTTTCCATTTCTTTCACTCCATCTTCATTATGTATGTCACAGACTGGTATGTGAAGTTAATAACAATCAGCAGCAAAAACAAAACTAAAGCATGAAACCATGGTCACTGCAAAAGGGAGTGCTTCTGTACCTGTCTTTCTGCTTCTGACAGATTGTTCCACAGAAACCCAATCCTCTTACTAATTGCTCTCTCTTGCCCGTGATAAGAGGGCTTCAACATGGCATAATTCTCAGCAAAGAAAAAGTTGTAACCGCTCCGGTTTGACTTCGGCCGGAATGGATCACGCGGCGTATATTTTGCTCTCTTTCGACTCTGTGACCCGGATGTGCCTTCACCATGATTCTGTGAACTAGGATTGCCTTCAGTGTTAGATCTCCGGGACATGTTATCAGGAACATGAAACAGGACACCTTTCAGCTCCTCCGAACCCACAGTCACTGTGACTACGTATCCACCATCAAATTTCACATCAATTGTTCCAGAAAACACAGCATCATATCCCTGCACTGGAGTAACTGCATGCATGAAAGCAAATTCATGTCACAATTATGCATGAAGAGTATTTTAACCACATAGATTAGATGAACATAAAGCTACAAACCAAGTATACTGAAAATTGAAGAAACAAATTGTCTAAGAACAGAAGCAGGTATTTGCTATATATTATTTGCAGGACAAGAACAAATAAATGAATTTTCACAGCACGTTAGAGCATTCCATAGATAACTGCATGTAGGTGTGTTATCTTCAACTTGTTTATAATTGACAACAAAAACCAATTTCATAGTATTAGGATTATCAGTTATGAACCCTAAACCCTACAAAGTAAAGTTAGCATGGTGTACCGGGACTGGTAGCACGAGTACCTAAATTTTAAGGTACAATACGTTCTCACAAAAATAAAATGCATTAACTTATATTATGTTATTTCACACCCAAATTTATCAAACTTCTACTCTCCAAACAAACCATTTGCACAAATTACTTTAGGTTAGACATAACACTCTATCCACTAAAAGAAATGTTTTTCAAAATTGATTCTTCCACACATAAATTCTATTAAAAAGTGTCTTACATTAATTTCTCAGTAATTTGGAGATTATGACTTTGTGCTATTAAGCTGTGTTTTAAAATAACAAATATATAGATTCAAATGAAGATATGAAGCATCAAAGCAGTAATCAGATATAAATGTTGACTTACCCTGAACAGGTGAATCATTCACATCAGCAACCTCCAACATAGATGTGGAGCCATTGGAAAGGCCTGGTTGGCCTCTAATCATAATATCTGGATATTTGAAAGTATTGATTGGTCAAAGATGAAAAAGATCACAACATAACTAGAGAGGTCTTAAAATTTGGATTAAGCCTAAAACAATCACTGGAATAGATTCTTGTACTCTTAGCATCAAATTTGAGACTAATTCAACACAAAGACATGCTAAAAAAGTGAGAGTTGTCCGTAACTTATATATTCCATTTTTGTTATACTACTAAGGTGATCTCTAACAAAAAAGGGAAAAAGAAATTCATATTGCATACCAGGTGTTTGGGGAGGAAAGCCTTGCTTCCCAAAATAATACACTTGCTCAAAGTGATAAAGCATGGATAGATAGGATTTTCGCACCACAAATGATGCACTCGTTATGGTATCTTTGAAATTGAAGGTCATAATCACTTCCTTCCACTTACGATCAACAATCACCTACATGAATTTGAAGAAATAGCTTAGGAGGATCATTTTTAAACAGCTACATCGAAGAGATAAATGACTCCAACAAAAAATTTTAAGATCACAGAGCTGCATCACAGATAAATTGCAGTCCTAGAATCTCTACAATCAGCACGATGGGGCAAAATAAACAAAGAAAAGAAAACACATATGCTTCATGACTCAAAAGGGCTGATTTTCAAGAATTAATAGAGAATGATGTATGCATAGCATACCTTTTCAATCCCACCACGAGATGTAACTTCCACAAAAAGACGATGTAGATCAAGTGACTTTCCTCCCACAATAACAACCCTACACAAACAAAAAGGGAAAAGTAACATCAATTTTAACTCCATTACTGTTCTGCGTAATTCTCACATGCCCCATGTGCACCTATAGACAGCAGAGAACAACTGAGAACAACATGTGTACTATAAAACTGATAAGAAGGATTAAAGGAAGTACCAAACCCATTAAAACCAGACAAACTTCAAAACCAAACCTTCAAGAAAATCAATTAACCAGAACTTTCCCAATTGTCCAACCAATAGAGCAAGTCAAGGCAAGTTTCAACAAGCATGGCAAAAAGTTAACTTAACCAAGATGCAAATTTCCATGATCATTAACAAAACACGAAAGCTTTAGAACTCTAAACTCGGTAGCAAAATAAAACAGGAGAAGAAGAAGAAGCAATTTTCATTACTTCATTTTTCACTATGAGCTAAAAATAATAGCTGGGCAAGTGGGAAAACAAAAACACCAAAAGCACACAAATTTACACTCCCCATAACCCAACAAACCAACCCCACAAAGGCAAAAACAAAAATCAGTGGCAAAAACCACACTAAAAGAGGGCAATTGAAACAGGGTACTCCTTACTTAAATTTGGTGCCAAGTGATTGATGAAAAGCTTGAAGCTTTTCCCAGAAGAGGCTTTCATCACGAACAATGTCCTGGTAGCTAGCTGTTGGTGCAGGATAAGGCTTAGTGGGTGGGTGTGTAGAAGATCCCTCCCAACCATTACTGTGTTGCTGTTGAAGCTGAGACTGAAACCCATTGGTGGAACCATCTGGGTTAGACTTATTTGTCACATTCATGTCTCTGTCTTTTGTCCTAAATCCTAATCTATGTATGCATTCACACCTTAGCTTTAGATTATTGCAAAATCATAGGTTATATAAACAACCTTATATACTGCATAACCATCTTCTGTGTAATGTTTGGTAATAGGGTGGTGCCAATGTCCAACTTTTAGTATATTGTACATAAATTAATGCACTCATAGGTGAAAATAAAATAATATAAAATAATATTGATATTAATATTAATATTAATATATTTTCACAATATGTGTAAGTCTGTTCCCTTACCTAAAAAAGAATCTGAACAATTGCTTAAGAAATTATGACTTTCTGGATTTATTTGCTTTTATGGTAAATAAAATTGTACATTTTTTTTCTTTATTTGGAATTTATAATTATTAAATAAATTATTTGTTGTCCATGTGGAGTATATGTTGTATGCTAATTATTAATTCTGTTCATTATGTTGAGTATTTTTTCTATTGATTTTTAAACTTTTGTTAATCGACATATATGGTTGGCATTTACTGGGATGGATTTTTTTTTTCTAAAAATGAGATTATTTTCAGTCTAAAAAAATTGAGAAAAAAAATACTTTAATCAATATTAATTAAGGATATTTGTTAATGAATCAATTTAAATTTAATTAAGCAATATAAATATTGTAAAAATCAGTTTTTTTTTTTAAATTTATAAGGAGTCATTCTCAAAAAAAAAAAATATTAAAATTTTAAATTATACTAAAGTATATAAATTAAAAATTATAATTATTTAGCTATTAATCTAAAAAATGTTTCATCTGCTAAACAAATTATATATTCTCTTCTTCTTTTTTAGGTTGGTTGTTATTCTCCTTCTCAGCACATTGACTATACATTTAAGTTCAAATTTGTTTTAGAATAAGTCTTTCTCTTACTTCAAATACTTTTTACTTTTTTTTTATTTGTGAATACAATGGTGTTTTACAAGATCAATCATATTTTTTGTTAATTGTATTCGTTAAATAATGTAATTAAGGTTTTTTTTTTACATCAAATACTTTTAATTGAGATATTAGAATAAACAAAACGAATAATTATGAGTTAAGCATCTATTTAAATTATTCGGTCTTTCTGTTTGTCTCTCAATTATATGTACATGTTAAAGAAACTTCGATGCTAAAGTGAATCATAGTTTGGATCAGCGAAAACAATAAATATTTTAATAAATATAGTAGAAAATTCTTAACAACCACACCTTTAACTATTAAATAAGAGAAACTAAACTATTCTTAGATTATATTAAAATTGTATAAAATAGTTTGATTTACAAATTCCAATTATTAAAATTTTTGTTTTAAGTTAAATTTAAGTGTTAATAAATGTTTTTTTGTTATATATATATATATATATATATATATATATATATATATATATATATATATATATATATATATATATATTATTTATTACAAGTACTTGTAATTGAGATATTATAACAGATAAAACGGTGAAATTATATTGTTTTTGTTTTGGACGTAAGGTTAAGTGTTTACTTAAATAATCTGCCAAGTCTTCTTATCTTCACTCCAATCGTCCGTTCGCTCCTCCTATTCACATGTCGATCGGGTGTACACGTTAAAAGGACTCTAATGTTAAAGTCAATGATGGTTTGATCGGCGAAAGCAATAAATGTTATAAATTTGAGAGAAAAGTCTTAACAACCATACCTTTGAGTATATATAGTTTTCTGCATCCTTCTATTCATTTGTTGATCGGGTGCACCTGTTAAAAGGAATCTAATGCTATAGTCAATGATGGTTTGATCGACGAAAGCAATAAATGTTATAATAAATTTGAAAGAAAAGTCTTAACAATCATACTTTTGAGTATTTATAGTTTTCTGCATGAGGTCATGATTAAGGTTGACCTAACCACGACTCAATTGCCTTATAAAACTAATTATTAACCTGTTAACGCTAATCACAAACGTCATTCTATCAATTTTGTCGGACGACGTCACACATAATTTGGATAAGAGGACACTAGGATGGAATCCTGGAAACAATCCAACTATTGACACTGTGAGGGGAATCCGACTGACTGTTGATCAAAATTGTACATATCTTCGTAAATGGACCGCAGGGTGGAATCTTGGGGATAGTCCAACTGCTAGCAATGGGTGAGGGTCCAATCATTGTTGACTACATGATTGCTGTCTTTTTTCGAAGTAATTTCATTCGATTGACTACCAAGCGCCAAGTGACATTGTACCTCCGACCGAGAAATTGACATTGACAGACCACACAATCAATGAATTATGTCATAGCTCTTCACGCGCGACGACACATATTCACACCATTAGACATATCTTCTTTAAAATAATCTCAAACAATCGACAATCAACTGACCAACTAAAAATATAATTTTTAATGTATATATCATTTAAATTTCAATTAGTCGTTTAAATAATAGAGGTGAAATTTGGGATGACATTTTAGATATTAAGATATTATCAAAAGTTTGGTTGATCAACTTGAATATAATATAAGATTACAAATAATATGTGAATACAATTAAATAAGATCGGGATACAAGATACAATAATCAAAATATTCTTATCATAATACTATCATAATCACTTAACTGTGTAATGTTAAAGTTCCCCGTATTAATTGATTTTATAATATATATATTTGTTTGCATAATCTCAAAATACTTTAATTCTAGAAAAACCATTCTTAGGTACCTAATTCGTAAATTACTACTAAGAATGTAGTTTTGGATAGACTATTCTAAATTTTCTAAAATATTTTGAATGAATTTTAAAAAAGAATGAGATTTTTCATTTAAACATGGACAAATGATATTTTAATAATTCCTCTATGTACAGGGGTGCAAAAAGGAGGTATGAGAGTGGTACGTAAGTAAGTTAAAAGATGATTGGCCCAAAGCAGAAGCCCATTAATAAAGCTTTGGTTCTTGGCCGGAGTCTGTGGCAGGGGCAAAGGCAAT
>Ga0214542_1004463_pt1 | contig 27725 bp, 24 predicted proteins | sample CNSS1metaG_FD_160096 | JGI IMG/M metagenome (GOLD analysis project Ga0214542, IMG submission 160096) | Root nodule microbial communities from cowpea collected in UCLA plant growth center, Los Angeles, California, USA - CNSS1 | ecosystem: Host-associated > Plants > Roots > Nodule | place: USA...
CCCAGCTGTTTTCAGTTCTGAACTTCCAAAACATATATACCCACGAAGTCTCGCTCAAGCTACCTCAGTCTCGCTTGAGCGAGACAGCATTCTTCATCCCAAAGAAAGCCTCTCGCTTGGGCGAGATATGCTGAAGTCAACATCTCGCTTAAGCGAGCAAAGTACTTCAAGCTGAAGAAAGGATCTCGCTTAGGCGAGAATGGCGGCAAAGGAGGGTCTCCACTGCACGAACTCTCGCTTAAGCGAGAGTCTGCTCGCTTAAGCGAGAATGGCGGTTGTGGCTTTGGCTTAGGCGAGAATGCTTTGGTTTTGAGCGAAGTTAACATCATTCTTTCCCTATTTTCTCTATTTCTTACTTTCTCCTTCACTCTTCTTGAGTTCTCTTTAATCTTTCCTGAAAAACACACAAAATAGGATCAAATGATTTCTTTAAGTCAAAACTTGGAAGCATGTGATTGAAACTTAGGTTTAGGGAGAATCAATATGAAATGAACACAAATTTAAAGCATAAGTGCCAGAGTTTGTTATGAATCTTTACTGAATTTTGGCACTTATCACAATCATCGTAGAAATATACTAAAAGAGACGAAAACAAGATGCATTGTAAATCCCAAACGACATGATGGTGATATACACACAACAAAACTAGTAACTAGATCTGTTTAGATTAATTAGCATTTGTATGTTGGTTGATTATAAATGCCCACTCTGTAACTTTTAATGATAATATAATGATTTAAGAAAACAATTCCAATGGCAAAATTAGATAAATGACTTTGCTTTTTATCTTATGGTATAGGTAATGACAAGCAGTGATTCTTGCGAAGTGTTTTATTGTTTGGCCCATATAGGCGAGGGACACTCGGTTTCTTTCTCTGTGTGCCTCAAGATCGTGACATGAAGGGAATGGCTTTTCGTGTTGTTTATTTATCAACCCATGAAATCATTGAACCTGAATTTACTACTCTCTTAATTGTTAATTACACAAAGTGTACATTCCATATACACAACCATGGTGCAGTCATTTCCTTTAACGATGAAGATTTGCATGGCATAATGTCAAATTTACGATGTGGAGACAAGGTGGAGATTTTTGTGAGTTTTGGTAATGGATTGGTGGTCAATAACAGTGTTTTATCTTATATGTGGTGAATCACATAACTTCAGAAAAAGACTCTGATGAGCCAAAGAAAAATTCACTCAAAAGATTCATAAAGAAAACTGTAAGGTGACTTCTGGAAAGCCATTTATCTTCTTTGGAGCAGCGAGATCACTTTAGTTATGGAATTAATCCTCTAGTCCTTGATTGCTATTTATTTTTTTCCCACCCTTTCCTTGTTTTTCTTTTGAGTATTTAATAAATTCATGTTTATTTTACCTTGTTTATCACTTCTCACATTGTTTATTGTATTTGTTTTGTTGTTACTTTTTTAATTCTTTCCCCTTTTGGCATATAATATCTCATTACAAAATCTTATGTGCGTTATGTCTTACGGGATTTTACAATTAATAAAGTGAAAAGTCTAAATATTGTTTCCCAAAACTTGACAACTCTTGCAATTCATAACTCATTTAGATAAAAAATCTCACAAAATAAAAATAAAACAGTTTTTGTATTTTTATCAAACATATAGTGTGCAACAATATATGATAAAGGATTTACTAGGGATGAGTTTTATGATTCAATTCAAAGCAAAAACATCAAACAATATACTTCTAGTTCTTCTTATATGGTGCAACAAGTATGCCTTTATATGCATGATCCCAAGGAAGAGCACATGCATGCTCTCCAGGGTATTATTAATTTTAGCTTGCATTTTTCAAATCCAATATTGATAAGCTTTTATTGGTTATTATGAGAAGTCGTAATAAAATAAAATAAAGCCTAGTCCAACTTGATATACATTGGCTTATAAAAGGAGATTAATGTTTTGCCTCTAGCCATAAGGTTCTTTCATAGTAAGCCATCAAGAACATGTGAGAGGCAAAAGAAAGGCAAAGAGATAGATTGAGAAACGGTGATTGAAGAATAGAAAAATTGAAGAACACATTCTCATAGGATCTTTAATTGATCAAGGTTAGTATCGTATTATGATTTATGTATGTGAACGTGTGAGAATCATGAATCTTAAGATCTTGGAGTAGTTTTCTATGATAATTGATCATATGAAAAACTACAATTTATTTACACCAACTTCCAATTAAAATCACAAAAACCTAAGCGTGAATTGGAGAACAAAAACGAACAAAGTGAGAGTAGGGTACAACAATCAAGGGACTAAAAGTGGACAACAACACAATAGAACAAGAAAATGTGAAACACTCATCTTCTTCCACTCCACCTATACCTTACTGTTTAGGTTTTCGATGAGGGTTGAAGACAACGGATGGTGGTTAGGGTTCAATATAATGCTTTCGATGAGGGTTTGGGTTCCAACAAGTCTCAATGATATTTCCGACGAGGGTTTGGGCGATGATTCAGTGTTTAGGAGGCTCGAAAGAGAGGCCTCGAAGGAGAGGCCCTCGAAGGTGAGGCATAAACGTTCTAAACATGAGAATGAGGGAGAACGAAAGTGAGGGTTCTGGACCAAGGAGTGTTCAATGTGAAATTCTTAGTATGAACGCTAAATTTTTGTTTCTCAAAAATTGATTTTGTTTAAGAGAAAAAAGATTCAATGGAGTGAATTTTTATTTCAGAAACATATAATGATGAGATGGAAGGAATGGCGCGAGGGATGAAAAAAGATGTTAGGTATTAAATGATATTTGCAAATGCCATATTATGAATCCAAAATATGGCATTCGGCAAATTATGGTAGCTTTTTAGAAGGCCATATTAAAACTCCCACATATAACACAACGTTGTCGGGTAATTATACTAACAAGAATAATCATAAAAAAGACTTACAAATATGATATTCTATTACATATATTATTCTTTTCATTTTTTTTTTATTAAAATGTTGCGTAGAACATACACTAGTGCAACAAAGGTTTTCTATGACAATTCTAGACCCGATAGAAAGTTTTCACTTTTCATCACATGTATAGAACCAACATAGAAAATTAACTTTCTATATCGCTAAATAGAGTGCCCTGACAATTGTTCAAGTCCAAGTAGAACTACCTCAACTTCTTCTTCCAATACATAAACCACTCCCAAACACTAGAATTGACACGCGCCCTCCTTAATGTTGCACGCACCGTCACTAGCATCAGCAAGTCTGGCTTCATCCCTCACAAGATCTCATAGACGCTCGTCTCGTTTAGCGTTTGATTCGCCTTTCTATCTCTAGTTGATGTGCTCCACAACGACATTGAGATCCACACCAACTAGGATGTCCTCGCCCTCATGATCGCGCTCACTTCTGTCGCAGGTAACAAGCTGGCTACGACGTGCTACATGGTCGTGCATTTGTCTCTCTAAAAAGAGTTTTGCCCATCCAACCTTGCCTTAGTCACTTCCACCACAATTCAAATGGTTTTCAGGGATACCATGACAATCATGTTCATGGAGGCGAGAAATCTCACCAAGGAAGAGTACGCTACTAACCCTCCCGATTGCAAGATTGGGAAGAGTATCATCTTCAAGGTCCTTTTTCTATTCCTTTGCATATGCATTTGTTTTTTCCTAATTTGTTATTGTCTAATTTGAATTTAAATTGCAGGGAAAAAGTGAAACTCAAGAGAAAAGGAAGAAGTGATACTTACACACTTATTATGCCAGTTCAAATTATACCTAGCATAATAAGTAAAAGTTATCAAAGACATATTATTACTATGGCAATTTTAGTTACAACAGCATAAAAAAAACAATATTATTACTATATTGCCACGCATGACTTATTATGAAAAGTAAACTATAATCAGCATAATAAAATCCAAATTTTCCATTAGTAATATGTGAAGTGTTGAAGTATTTATTTTCATTATTCTTCGATTATATTAAAGTTTATTTCGTTAATTTTTATAATACTTATTCCATTCAAGGTATATATATATATATATATATATATATATATTTGTAATCGCCAAGAATGTAACGATAATAAGGCGAGGGGTGGGGTGTGAAAGAAGTTGCATCATCATAAAGTCGATGTGGTGGTGAAGAAGTGTACGTCGACATAAAGCTGACATGGTGGTGAAGAAGTGTATGTCGACATAAAGCTGATATGGTGGTGAAGAGGTGAAGGAGAATTGCATTGTCATAAAGCCGACATGGTGGAGAGGCAGTGTACATTGTCATAAAGCCAACATGGTGGTGAAGAAGTCATTAGGTCAGACAAAGGAGGATTGATATTATATAGTCGGTAGTCTTTAGGTTGGGTCGATTTGTTAAAATAAGGTTGAAAAGATAAGACATGTAATTATTTAGTTAATATTTAGTTTGGTTGATGAGATATTGAGGTTGAGATTTAGGAAGATATTGAGGATTATCTTTAGGATTATTATGTATTCTGTATATCTACAATATTTGTAACTGATTACTCTACTATAAATAAGAATGTTACTCCTATGGTCAAGGGAAAGATTGTTTTTGACCTAAGCAAGTCTTAAGCTAGGGTTAAAAATATTTCTTTCTTTTTGTTGGCAAGTCTTAAGTCTTAAGCAAGTCTTAAGTCTTAGGCAAGTCTTATCTGGCAGTTTTCTTGACCAGAACATTGGTGCCTACCGTGAGGTCCGGTAAAACTCGATCCCAACTGCACCAAATTTCAATAGAAAATGATACAACAAAAAGGAGAGATGAATCAGAATCGGAATGCGACTCAGGAGGGACCTACTCGTCAGGAGATAATGTAGAGTATAAAGGAGTTACAGCGGCAGAATGAGGAGATAAAGTTGAAGGCGGAAGCTGATCAAGCACGACTTATGGAAGAATGTGAAGAATCTTGCAAGAAAGTAGAAGAAAATCTACAACTCTTAAGGGAGGAGACACTCAAAGAAAGGGACTTACTTCAGAAGGAGGCCGACGATACCCATCATCCGCTGGAGGAAGCCCTTCGTCAACAAGAGCAACTGAGAAAACTCAATGAAGACATGCAACAACACATTGCTCAAGGAGGATACCGACGCTCCAGTCGGAATAATGCCGAAGTCACCGACACACAACCTCTTTCCAATGATATTATGGGTGAGCCTATTCCCTAGAATTTCGTGATACCGAAGATGACACCCTTTACGGGAGCCTCGGATTACGAGTCTTATTAAAAATCTTTTCAAGCACAAATGTTGATATCCGAAGGGACCAACGCTATATGTTGCAAAATATTTGTTGGCACATTAACGGGGATAGCATTGGAGTGGTTTAGCACCCTGCCCAATGCCTCAATTAATTCATTCTCAGATTTCTCACGAGCCTTTTTGGAGAGGTTCTCAGCTAATAGGGCAAAACCAATGGAGATGGCTGACATGTTCGATGTAAGGCAGAATACAGATGAATCTTTGAATCAATTTCTTAATTGCTTTAGCAATATAAGCATGAAGATAATGGATCCTAATGAAACCTTGTTAGTAAAGGCCTTTATGAAAGGGCTTCGAGCTAGCTCTTTTGGTGAAACGCTACATTATATTCCTCCTAAAACATTAATCGCGAAATAAGGCAAAGGGCAACAATTGTGATATAAACTGAGGAAGCTATCAAGCAGAAGAAATCAGACGATAAGAGATTGGCAATTAGCTCAAAAGCTGATAGGGAAATCAAGCCATTCCGACGGGAGAGGACTCCTCCTAGGGGAAGATTCGATAGGAGGTTCGTTCCATACGTGGCATAGAGAACAAGGGAGGATTATAGGGGAGAAAGGACGCAGAATGCTAAGTTTTAATGTGGCTTTATCAGAAATACTGAAGGATAAAGACGTCTATAAGTAGTTACGACTCCCTAATGTTACCAGCAGAGTCCTCGGTTTAAGACCGAGGGCGTGGTGCAAATTTCATCGAACGACAGGACACGAAAAAGATGACTGCCATACATTGGCTAATCAGTTAGTAGCGCTATCGGCCAAGGGTATGTTGAAAAAATATGTCAAGATGGAGAAGGATGATGAGCAAATGAAGAAACCCTCGGCAGCCGAGGATCGTGAAATTCCTATATTAGGGAATTTCAATACAATAGCTGGAGGTTTTTCAGGAGGAGGATTGACGCATGCTTCCAGGAAAAGGTATGTGAGAAGTGTTATGATTGCGGCGAAGATAGAACGATCTATGAAGACTTTGGATATTACATTTTCTAATGAAGATTTCAAAGGAATCATCCCACACGAAGATGATCCAGTAGTGTTGTCAATTGTTATGATGGGTAGGAATGTGCATATGGTGTTGATAAATCAAGGCAGCTCGATTGATGTTATGTTTTGGGAGACCTTTGTAGGTTTACAGATTCCTATAGATCGGCTGCAACCTTTCAATGGTATGTTAGTAGACTTCTCTTGGGAGCAAGTGGAGGTGAGGGGGTATGCAGATTTGTGGACAACATTCAGGGACGAGAAAGCTGCAAAAACTATAACAGTTAGATATATAGATTTTAATGCTCCATCATCATGTAATGTGTTGCTTGGTAGACCCTCTTTGAATAAACTAAGAGCTGTAGTTTCAACTCCTCATTTGAAGATGAAGATCCCTACAAATGAAGGAAAGATATTTATGATGTCGGTAAATCAAGAGGTTGCCAAGAAGTGTTATGAGGATAGCCTTAGAATTCGTCAGAAAGATACATATTGTGTAATATCCAACAAAGGACCTGTTGATGCAAAATTAGATCATAGAATGGTGCATCCAGAAAGAAGACCTCAACTTGTGGAGGAAGTAAGTGTTGATGGAAAAAAAATTAAAATTGGAGGAGCCCTATCCATAGCAGTCGAAGCACAAATCTTACAGATTCTACAGGAAAATCTTTCCTCATTTGCCTAGACAACGGCTGATATGATGGGTATAGATCTTGATTTTCTGTGTCATAAACTTAATGTGAATCCGACTGCTAAAGAGAAGATTTAGAGATGAAGACATTTAGGGGGTGAAAAAGCTCAAGCTACTACTGAGGAGGTAAAAAAGCTTTTGGACACCTTACATATTAGAGAGATACAGTATCCTACGTGGCTAGCAAACGTAGTGATGGTTAAAAAGTCGAATGGCAAATGGTGGATGTGTGTAGATTTTACCGACTTGAATAAAGCATGCCTCCAAAGACTCTTATCCTTTACCAAGTATAGATGTGTTAGTGGATAGTGCTTCAAGATGCGTTTTGCTTAGCTTCCTTGATTCTTATTCAGGTTACAACCAAATAAGGATGCATCCTCAGGACTAGGAGAAGACGAATTTCATGGGAGAAACCTCGAATTATTGTTATAAGGTAATGTCTTTTGGTTTGAAAAATGCAAGTGCTACTTACCAAAGATTGATGGATCGCATTTTGGTTCCTATGATGGGGCGTAATATACAAGCATATGTGAACGACATGGTGGTAACTTCAACAACAGAAATGAAGCATAAGGAAGATTTGGCTGAGTTGTTTGCTAAGATAAATAGGTATTACCTCAAATTGAATCCAGAGAAGTGTGTTTTTGGTGTGAAAATAGGAAAGTTTTTGGGTATTCTACAGACGGAGAGGGGAATAGAGGCCAATCCTGACAAATCTGAAGCCATCATTAATATGAGAAGTCCAGCTAATGTAAAGGAAGTTCAAAGGTTAATTGGGAGGATGACAACTCTTTCTTAGTTTTTAGCAAGAAGCAAAGATAAAGGATTACCTTATTTTCAGTGTCTCTAAAAAAATGACAGGTTTTAGTGGACGAATCAATGCGAAGAAGCTTTTCAACAGTTGAAAGAATATTTGAGCAAACCTGTAGTGCTTTGCAGGCCTAAAAAGAATAGTGTGTTAGCATTATATATCTCAGTAACTGATCAAGCGGTTACTTCGGTGTTAGTTCAGCAGTGCAAGGACGGACAAAGGCCTATATATTTTGTCAATAAGGTGTTGCATGGGGCAGAAGCACGATATCTAATATTGGAGAAAGCGGCGTTAGCTGTGGTAGTGACAGCCCGACGATTAAGACATTATTTTCAAAATCATATTGTGAAGACAATGACGGATTTGCCTATAAAGGCGGTATTACAAGAACATGATATATCAGGTAGGCAGGTGAAATGAGAAATAAAGTTGTCAAATTATAATATTCAGTATGACGCTAGAGGTCCAATCAAAGCATAGGTGTTGTCAGATTTCTTGGTAGAGCTTACTAATCCGCCTATGGAATCTAAACTTGAGGAGGCTTCTTAGTAGATTTTGTCGGTGGAAGGAGCCTCTAATTTGAAAGGCAATGGAGCTGGTGTGGTCTTGGAAGGACCTGACGGAGTCTTAATTTAACAATCGTTGCAATGTTCATTCAAGGCTAGTAATAATCAGGCAGAATATGAAGCATTGATAGCCAAAATGTTACTAGCAAAGGAGATGGGGGTTACAAATTTGTTAGTCAAAAGTGATTCAGCATTGGTTGTAATGCAACTAAAAGGGGAATTTCAAGCGAGAGATCCGCAGTTAGCCAAGTATTTGGAATTTGTTCATACCATGCCTAAGAATTTTGTATCTTTCAATTTTACACATGTGCCTAAGAAGCATAATTGCAAGGCGGATTTATTGTCGAAGATGGCCACGTACACAAAGTTGGGGCAGCATAAATCGGTGATTCGAGAAACATTAGTATCTTCGCTGGTGGACATGGGGGAGAATTATCAAATTATGGCGATGGACAGTTGGATGATTCTCATAAAAAGGTACATTGCAGATGGATAACTAGCGGTAGATGATGAAGAGGCAAGTAGAGTTAAAAAGAGTTCTAGTAGATACGTGTTGATTGATGGCAACTTGTTTCGATATGGATATTCTCACCCTTTGCTGATTTGTGTAGATAAAGAAGAGGCCACAAGAATTATGGGGGAATGACATAAGGGTATATGTGGTAGCCATGTTGGAGGAAGAGCATTGATGTTACGAGTTATGAGAGAAGGATTCTTCTGGCCAACTATGCGAGCTGATTGTGTGGAATATGTGAGAAGATGTGAACAGTGTTAGAAACACGCTGATTGAGTTAAGGCACCACCTAAGTTTTTGCATTCTATCAATACGCCTTGGCCATTTCATACATGGGGAATAAACATATTGGGACCTTTTCCACGTGCGGTTAGGCAACTTAAGTTTCCTATAATTGTCGTTGAGTATTTTACAAAATGGATTGAAGTGGAGCCTATGGCCATGATAACCAAAAATAATAATATGCAGATTTGGAGTTCTGCGATGCCTCATTTCGAACAATGGCACCCAATTTGTATGTTCGCAAGTGCGACAGTTATGCATAGAGGTGGGAATTAGACAAGTTTTTTCTTCTATAGAACATCCTCAAACAAATGGGCAGGTTGAAGCAACTAATAAGGTTATTTTGCGAGGTTTGAAAAGAAGACAAATGATAGTTAAAGGTGATTGGTTGGACGAGGTTCATCAAGTATTATGGTCTTATCACACCACGCCTTAGACAACCGCACACGAAACTCCTTTCAGTTTGGTGTATGGCACAAACGCAATGATTTCTATAGAAATTGCTGAAAATGTGGAAATAATAAGATCCTTTGAAGATGGACTTTCAGAACAGGGGTTGCGTGCTAATTTAGATACTTTACAGGAAGTTCGGGAGCTAACTTAGATATCAAGAGAAGCAGTAAGAAGGAGAGTTGAAAGAAGATATAAAACAAAAGTGAATCCAAGAAGTTTTTGGGAAGCAAATTTAGTGTTAAGGAAGGTTCAGTTGATTCAAATGGACAACAAGTTGACACCTAAGTGGACAGGTGATGAGTGCGTATTTTTGCCCTCATTTAATGTTTAATTTTGGGTATTTAATTGAATTTGTGTTCTTAAAGATTGATTTAATTGGGATTTCCTATTATTGGGTTTATTGAGCATGAGATACAAAAACATGTTAAAAATAGCTTTTTAGTTGCATAAATGTTCTTTGGATATTTTGAGGTGTGTTAGTGCAACTGCAGCTAAGTTGAGCTCATGGAGGTGTGAAAATAAATTGATTAAAGCTTCATGACACCTTAAAGATAAATCCAAGAATAAGAAATTATCAAAAGCACAAAAATCCAAGCCAAGCATTGCATGAAGACGGCAAGAAAAGCTTGAAAAAGTCAAGAAGTTTGGCTAAACCAAGAAGAGAGGAAAGAAAAATTGGACCTTGCGGTTTTCTTTATCTTTATGATAGAAGATAATTTGGAAAAATATATCTTTAGATATTTTATTTGATATTTTTAAATAATTATCTTATTAAATTAAATCATAAAATATTAAAAGATAATAACTACCAAATCTTTTTAAATATGACAAGATCTTCTTGAATCTTTTTAGTTCCACAACAAACAAATATATCTTGAAGATATTGGATTATTTAGAAGATAATTTAAGGAGATTGCAAAGGGTTGATTTGGAAAATTAATACAAATACTAATTGGTGATAATTTGTCATATATCTTTAATTAATTTATTTATTTAATTATATTAGATATTGATATTATCAACCAATTATATTTGTCCAATAGTCTATATCTCTCCAAATATTTTTAAATATTTATCTTTATCTTTATTTTAAAAGATATTTGAGAGATTTTAGCAACAGAAAAGCCTAGTCCAAATCCTATATAAAGAGAACAAGGGAGAAGCAGAAAGGACAAGCTCGGGACTTCGGAGTTTAGGAACCCTTAGGGGAGCCTAATTTTGTTTCCTTTCTCTCTCTATTCTTCTTATATTTCTATTTTGTATTTCATGGAGTGTTGAACTTCTGGGGTTGATTCCATTGTAATTTCTTAATTGGATTTTGAGGTTAGATCAATTAATTTGTTTGTTCTTTTGATTCTTGTTGAGATTTATTTTCATCTATGTCTTTTGGTTCTTAATTTAGTGAAAGTAATGATTTTTACATTGTAGCAAGTTAGCACAGTGTTAAATCTACATAACATCACAATCGTATGAGTCCAAGGGTTTTTAAATTTTAATTGAGAAGTTACTTTGATTAATTTTAGAAACTTTCATATGATTGCATGAGGTTTTGCTAATAATTGAGAAGTTACTTTGATTAAAGGTGAAAAATTAGATTAGAATTAATCAAAAAGTTACTTTGGTTAATTAGTTTTTTACTAGATATAAGAGGTAAAAGAATGGACATGATTAGGATTAGTAATATTTAATTGAGAAGTTACTTTGGTTAAATTTATTAAGATTAATTTTCAAAGTTCTTGCTTTTGATTGAGAAGTTACTTTGGTTAAAAGTAAGGACGTCAAAAAATTAATTGAAAAGTTACATTGATTAATTGAAGTCTTAAACAAGAAATCAATAACAATAAATCTTTAGGAAACCAATGATGAATCCTATTTTGATAAAGCAGTGGAATCGACCTATTTTTCTTTACTATTGTTTTTTTTTTATCTTTTCAATTCTACTTCTTTCTTTGTTTATCTTAATCCTTTCATATTTTTATTTTTGTTTTATTTGACTAACTCCTATGTATAGTTTTTATAAGAACTAATTTGTTACAAATCAATTCCGTATTCGTTGGGAGACGACTTTGGGTTATTTTACCCTTTCTATTTTGTTAACTACTATCTTAGCAATACTGACGTTGCTATAGTTTAGTAGTATTATTTTGATCGCATCAACGACAGCGTTATCAAATTTAGCGCATATCGGGTTAAAGAAGTGGTTGGCTTGGGAGCGTATAAGCTGGAGACTTTGGATGGCAAGGAAATTCCTATAACATGGAATGCGGCAAAGTTGCGTTTTTCTTTCAGTTAGTCAGATAGTTGTTTTGTTTGATTTTTGTTTGTGTTTCTCTTGTTGAGAAATATTTATTTTAATTTATGTCATTAATTTTTACAAAAATAATAATTTCGGGCCCCGATGCTCGAAGATAATTTCGAGACATGACGCTCGATGAAAAATAATTTTGGGCCCCAATGCTCGAAGGCAATTCTGACACGCGACGCTCGATGAAAAATAATTTCGGGTCCCGATGCTTGAAGGCAATTCCGAGACGCGACGCTCGATGATAATATAATGTTAGAACCCGACCCTCGGTGAAAATTTGAGTTTGATTTTGTAGGGTTTGCGACAAAAATAAGAAGGGGAGATCAGCTCGTGAAGAAACTTAGAACTCCGGTTTCGTAACGAAGTAAGATGGGGAGATCAGCTCGTGAAGAAACTGAGAGCTCCAGTTTCACGACGAAAGTGAGATGGGAGATCAGCTCGTGAAGAAATTGAGAGCTCCAGTTTTGCGACGAAAGTGAGATGGGAGATCAGCTCGTGAAGAGACGGAGAGCTCCAGGTTAGTTTGCTTTTTGCCTTGGTTTTTTACCGACGGTTCTGGTTATATTCACTTAGTAATGCTGAGAGCTCCAGGTTAGTTTAATTTTGATTAATGACTCAGTTTTTTACCGATGGTTCTGGTTATATTCACTTGGTAATGCTGAGAGCTCCAAGTTAGTTTGCTTTTGATTAATGCCTTGGTTTTTTACCGGTGGTTCTGGTAATATTTACTTGGTAATGCTGAGAGCTCTAGGTTAGTTTAATTTTGATTAATGACTCGATTTTTTATTGATGATTCTGGTTATATTTACTTGGTAATGCTGAGAGCTCCAGGTTAGTTTGATTTTGATTAATGCCTCGGTTTTTTACCGATTGTTCCGATTATATCTATTTAGTAAGATGGAGAGCTGCAGGTTAGTTTTCTTTTGTTTAATACCTCGGTTATTTATCGATGGCTCTTATTGCGTTTACTTGGTAACATTGAGCGCTCCAGGTCAGTTTGGTTTTGCTTAATGTCTAGGATATTTATCAATGTTCTTATTATATGGAACCTTCAGTGAGAATAAGGAATTAAAGAGTACCAGTTGTGTAGCAAACTAGGGAAAATAAGAGAAATAGTCATCGGCATGTAAAGGGATTAATGCAATAAAAGAAAACATAGCTAAAGTTATAAAACGGTAGGGAAGAGTCTGCATCGAGGATGAGCACTCGTACTTGATCGAGGGCTAGTTGGAAGCCCATGTTGAGGGAAGAGTCGATTTGGTCCTTCAGGATTTCAGTGTTTTCAGTCCAAGTCTGTTTTTCTTCTTCAAATTTCTTCAATTGGTTGGTCATGGTAAGAATTTCTTCGTCTTTCTGTTTAATCTTATCATGAACCCCTTTTAATTCAGTTACCTCGGCTTTGAGGCGAGTAATCTCTGTGCATGAAAATTCTAAGGAATTATCTTTTTGCTCTAGCTCTTTGGTTTTTTCTTCTACAAGCTTATGAAGTTGATATGCCAAGATGAATGTACAAGCCTCGACTTTGTGTAGACATTCCAGAATACCTTCGTGAAGTGTATGGGGATCTTTGTTGTGTAAAACTGAGGCGTCTTGGTGAAATAGATTGTGTTTACGCCCGTGAAAGGAGTGGACAAATGTTGGGTTCCAGAAGCTTAATTCCTCGTCGGTGTTTTGTGGTTAGACGATTGGGGGTTGAGAGGTCGAGTTTTGAGAAGTAGTGTCTGCCACTTTTTTCTTGCCCGAGAGAATCTGGAGTTTTGGGTCAAGGGTTTGACCTCGGGCTCCGACGTTTCTTCATGTACCTCGGGTTGAGGTGAAGGAAGTAATGACCCAGCGCTGAGGGTAGAAACCTTTTGTTTCTTCAGCAAATGAGCCTATTTCAGCATAACTTTCTAGGACATAGCCATCAGGTTTTCTGCAAAAATAAGAGGTTAAGGTTAAAAATAAAAGTAGAAGGAAATCATTAAAGAGAAAGAGAAGGGAAGGGGGAAGTTAGTACCGATGTGAAATTTTAGGTATACTACTCGGAATTCCAACTCTAAAAGTTTTCTGGAATCAAAGATGATGTCCAGTTGTTGCAACATCAAGCAATCTCATTTTTCAGAAGAGTTCAGGTCTCCTAATTGTCGAGGGGCTTACAGGTTCGGGAACTGACACCAATATAGAGGAAATCCCTCTAGGAGAGAGGGGTTATGATCAGGTGCTTGTATTTTTATAAAAGGTATAATTATTCGCAACGTACCCAGTTTCGTTCCAATGTGTCTAAATGGTACCCGCTTTTAACTTTCATCTATTTAGTACCCAAATTAGTTAATTTGCATCAATTTGGTCCATCCCGTTAAATTTTCAAAAACGCCGTTAACGGAACAGTGATATGGCATTGTAGAACGGATACGTGTCAATGAGAATAATTGTACAGTGGCAATGGGTGGGTAATGTGTCATGCCCTATTTCAATTGATTTTCCCCACACAATGGGTGGGTAAGGGTTAGATTCCTTTTGGTTGAAGCTAACACTTCCTACAATGTCTTGCTAGGAAGACCTTGTCTGAACGCCTTCGGAGCGATCGTCTCCACCCTACACATGGCCATGAAGTTCCCATCGGACAAGGGGACGATATGCACCATGCATGCGGACCAACTGATCGCAATGCAGTGCTACGCAACTGGGTTAAGGATCGCTCCTTACAGCCGCCCCAGAAAACAACACCGATCGGAAGTCGCCATGACTGATCTAGACCCTCGAACAAACACGGAGGATCAGATTCAGCCCGGCGGAGATACCAAGGAGATTTCGATTGGGACGCAACCGGGCCAAGTCACTAAGATAGGGGGGCTCTGAAGCCGGACGAGGAGGAACTCTTGGGCGCGGTCATCCTGGAGAATCGAGACCTCTTTGCATGGTCATCAGCCGACATGCCGGGCATCCATCTCGACGTTATGTCCCATAAGCTGGTGATCTTCAAAGAGGCACGACCGGTCGCCCAGAAGAAGAGGAAGATGGGGGAGGAGCGGGGAGGAGCGGAGACGAGTGGTTGAAGAAGAGGTGGAGAAGCTGGTGGGAGCGGGGTTCGTAAAGGAGATAAAGTATACCACATGGCTGGTGAACGTGGTGATGGTGAAGAAGGCGAGCGAAAAGTGGAGAATGTGCACGGACTTCACGGATCTCAATAAGGCGTGCCCGAAAGACGCATACCCCTTACCCAGCATCGATCGGCTCGTCGATGGAGCGTCCAGACACAACTTCTTGAGGTTTCTGGACGCATATTCAGGATATAATCAAATCCCGATGTATAGTCTGGACAGATCAAAGACGACGTTCATCATTGACAAGGCTAATTATTGCTACGAGGTCATGCCGTTCGGCCTAACGAACGTCGGGCCGACGTACCAAGGGCTCATGGATCAAGTTTTCAGAGACCAGATCAGTCGAACCATGGAGGTATACGTAGACGACATGGTCGTAAAATCGCAGACAGCCGAGGACCACGCTCGTGACCTCAAGGAGGTCTTCCACCAAATATGCAAGTATAACATACATCTCAATCCGGAGAAATGTGTATTTGGAGTACCGGTCGGTAAGTTCCTGGGCTTTATGCTGATCGCCCGAGGGATTGAGGCCAACCCTGACAAGTGCACCGCCATCACTGAGATGAGGAGTCCCAAAAACCTCAAGGAGATCCAACAGTTGGTCGGTCGTCTGACATCCCTCGCACGCTTCCTGCCAAAGTTAACAAAGAGGATAAGGCTGATCCTCAAGATCAAGAAGAAGCAGACCGCTGACAAGTGGGACGACCGGTGTGAAGAGGCGTTCCAGGAGATAAAGGGGATGATCAGTAGCCCTCCGATAATGAGCCGACCGATGGAGGAACTGCCTTTACAGTTATACCTGTTTGTCTCGGATGACACGATCAGCGCGACGCTGGTGCAGGAAAACCCGAAGCAGCGACCGATATATTTCATCAGCAGGGTATTGTAGGGAGCAAAGACCAGGTACCTGTTGGTAGAGAAAATAGACTTGGCGTTATTGACGGTCGCACGTCGGTTACGCCAATATTTTCAGAGCCATCAATTGATCGTCTGAACCGATCATCCCATCGCCAAGATACTCAGAAAACCCGACCTGGCCAGAAGGATGATAGCCTGGTTAGTAGAGTTATCCGAATTCGGCCTCAAGTATGAGCCGAGGGGGTCCGTCAAGGGGCAGCGCTTGGCAGATTTTGTGGCAGAACTCCATGGATCGGCCTCCCATCAGGAACAAACGTGGGTCCTCTTTGTCTACGGCTCGTCAGACAAACGTAACGTAGGAGCGGGGATAGTCATCGAAGGACCAGGCGACTTAACGGTCGATCATTCCCTGCAATTCAAGTTCAAGGCGTCGAACAACCAGGCAGAGTACGAAGCGTTGATCGCTGGTCTAAGGCTGACGAAGGACTTGGGAACACGAAGGCTGAAATGTAACACCGATTCACGGCTCGTGGTCGCGCAGGTGCAAGGGGAGTATCAGGTCAAAGATGATCTGCTACTGCAATATTACCACAAGGTGGTCGAAGCCATGAAAGAGTTCGAAGAGGTGACGGTTCATCACATACCCCGAGCAGAGAACACCCGAGCCGATAGGCTATCCAAGCTAACAGAAGGAAAGGAAAAGGGTCATCTCAAGACCATCATCAGGCAAACCTTGATGATGCCCTCGACGGGAGAATGCTCAGCCGTCGACCGGCCGGCGGATTGGAGAAGTCAGTTTCGGGAACTTCTTAGGAGAAGCGACGCCGGGGAAGATATGAAGCCGATCGAGCGGCGTCAGGCGCTCCGATTTGTCATAATCGGAGAAGACTTGTACAAGCGAGGGTTTACCGTGCTGCTCCTCAAATGCCTATCAGAGGAAGAAGCAGGCTACGTCATGAACGAGGTCCACAACGGCGTTTGTGGGATGCATACCAGCAGAAGAACGATGAAGGCACGGATACTCCAGGCGGGGTGCTACTGGCCAACTATGGAGCAGGACTGCGAGGTGATGATACGAAAATGTGAAGGTTGCCAGGAGAACGGGAACGACGTCAAGAGAGCCCCTACTAAGCTGCACAACGTAATGGCCCCATGGTCGTTCGCACAATGGGGTATGGACATAGTCGGGCCATTCCCCATCGGTAGAGTGCAGAAGAAGTTCATACTAGTCGTCGTAGATTACTTCACCAAGTGGGTCGAATCAGAGGCCTTGGCCAACATCACCGCTCGGCAAGTCCACTTGTTCGTTTGGTGAAACATCGTCTGCCGTTTTGGCCTGGCCCACACCATCATCACCGACAACGGCCGACAATTCATCGACAAAAAGCTGAGGGACTTCTATAAGCAAGTAGGGATACACCACCTAACTAGTTCGGTTGAGCATCCTCAAACTAATGGTCAAGCCGAGGCCATGAACAAGGTCATAGTGGCAGAGCTGAAGAAAAGATTGGGAGAAGCTAAGGGAGCATGGGTGGTCGAACTACTGCAGATCCTTTGGGCCTATCGGTACACCCCGCATGGGACTATCGGAGAATCCCCCTTCAATCTGACGTACGGAACGGACGCTATGCTGCCAGTTGAAGTAGGAGAACCGATGCTCCGACGAGAAATGCAAAACCTCGACGTGAATTGTGAGCGCATGCGAGAAGAGTTGGACTGGACGACCGAGCGGTGAGAAAGAGCGGCCGTGCGAGCTGAAGCTTGCAAGGGAATGGTGGCAAGAAGGAGCAATGCAAAGGTGAAACCGAGGAGCTTCATCCGAGGAGACCTGGTGTGGAGGAAGACCAATGAAGCGCGCAAGAAATCAGCACAAGGAAAGCTGGCGCCGAACTGGGAAGGGCCGTTCCGCGTAACCGAAAGCCTACAGAACGGAGCCTACCAGTTAGAATACCTGAGCGGCAGGGAAATACCAAACACGTGAAACACTTTGCATTTAAAAATGTACTACATTTGATGCCACTATGAATAAAACAAGCGGTTCATGCAACTCTAACTAACTAACCAACGGGGCTCCCTACGGGACCCGAGCAAAAGCCTGGCCGATCAAGGTGCGGGCTTCTATGAGGAAGCCCCACTCGGTCAGCACCGATCCAAGCGATCTAGCTAACCCTACGGGTAAAATAAGTGACACGAGCTATCGGCTACGATCAAGGCACAACGCCAACGATCTAAACTGGTTAAAAATAAATGCATAAGAATGAAGCTGGACCGTTTGGGCCTTAAGCGCAGCAATTAAACCAAGTCAAGTACGCCGAACCAACGAAAGTCAAAAAGTGCTATAATCAAATAAAGGTAAGCATGAGCCGACCGCCCAAACATTTTAAACGTGAAAAAGGGCCGATCACCCTCACTGCTCGACGCGAAACTATTAAAAGATGGGCCGATCACCCAACAATTAGCTAAAAAGAAAAAGGCCGATGGCCCCGCACATTAACACGAATATAACCAAGATAAAATGGGCCGACCGCCCTAAGTATTCGACGCAAGCAATATAAGGAGGATAGACAAGGCCGATCGCTTGAACATTCACGAGAGGTCGGTCGCCACCGACAACAATAAACATAAACAAATCCGATAGAGCTAAAGGAAAACATGCTTGCCATATACATATAGTTGTTTGACAAAAAATGGCCTAATAATCGATCGAGCGCGATCGACCACAAGGTCGATTGAACTCGATCGGTTATATCAAAATATACAAAAAATCAAAAAGCTAAGATATACAACTAAGAATCGGTCGCAGGAGGAGCGGAGGTCAGAGCTGGAATGGTCGCTTCATCGTGTGCTTCGTAAACCCTCTCCAGCTTCCCGTCAACAACCCCCAAGTGAACGTCAAACCGATCGGGGGAGCAGCGATAGAAATAGACGACTTGGTCAACGACGTTCAGGAAACCCGTCTTATACTGAGCAAAGACCTGCTCGTCGGCGATGCGCAGCTCGGCTTGATACTCTTTCGCCTTCTTCTGCATATCCAACGGTAGCCAGGTGCTCCAAGGACAAGTCGTCGAAGCGTCTTTGAAGTTTGCGCAGCTCGTCGGCTGCCTCCTTGGCCTTCAGCTGCTCTTCCTTCACCTGGTCGTCGGCAGCTTTGAGTAGGCCGGCACACTTGGCATGTTCGGCCTTCACAACGTTCAGCCGATCGAATTAGGTCTTCAAGTCCGAAGCGGAGGCCTTCACCTCCTGAAACTCCACCTTGGCCGCCGCGAGCTCCTTCTCCAGGCTATCAATCCTACTCCGGTCGGCCCTTGGAAACTTGGTGCAAATCACAGACAACCTCATACTCAGCTCCCCGGCCATCCGCAAAGCCACTTCCTCAGACACGTCTTTCAACATGTCCTTCACGCGAGGGCCCAAGTGGAAGGAGACCTCCTCATCAAGCCGAACCTCGCTACCGAGGAAGGTAGTGGCCAATGATCCTGAAGCCTCGGCCTTCTTGCTTCTCTTGGACGAGCGGCCTGCGGGGGAGTCATCTTTCTTCGTCTTCTTCCCCTTATCCACTGTGGCTGCAGGAACAGTATTGAGGGGGGGATGACGACTATTCGAGGCCTAGCCCCGACACCCGAGGCTCCGGTCGGCGTGTTGGTTGTAGGAAAGGGGGCCATCGAAGGATCGCCTTGGACGCTCTGGAGTGGTGCAACGTCATCCGCTGGATCATCGTCCCTTCGCCGAGTCTTCGCACGGGCCATGAACTTAACATTGGAGACCGTCGTACGAGCCATGATATCTGCAAACAAACAAGAAATTTGGATAAGTTAATGCGACCCCTAAAATGATCTGGAAGATCAGAACAACTAACCATAAACCGCCCTTGGTAAGTCCGAAGAGTGGAGACATTGAATCAGCGGCCTCGGTGGAATCTTGTTGGGAAGAGTCTTGAGAACGACGAGGTCGGCCCGCTCGGCAGGGGTCAACCGGTCCTCCGTCCAAGGATCAATTGGCGAGGGCATCTGCGTCCAATAGAGGGGGAACTTCGGCTGATTCTCCTCATCAAAAATATACTTCCTGCCCCGACCGGGTATTGAGACCTTGAAAAAACTGATCTTAAAACCCTTGTACGAAGCAAGGTAAAGGCTGAACAAACTTTTGTTCGCACCAAGGAAAGAGACCCAACCCTTGGATATCGTGGGCCGGGTCTTCTAGAAATGCAGGAATAGCGGCATGGTGGCGGTCAGACCGGTCGCTCGGTAGAGGACGGCGAAGGCCTGCATTGACGCCCAGACGTTCGGGTGTATCTGGGTAGGAGCACACCTGATTTCCTTTAGCACCGCCATCTGCCAATCGGCGAACGGCACCGTCAGGCCCAAATCGTGGAAGAAGCAAGCGTAGACATAGAAAAAATCTAGCTTTGCTCCTTCCTTACCATGGCACACCCTCTCGTTGCCCGCGCAAACCTTCACCCGGAGGAACCCGTCCTCCACCTCGTCTCCAAAATCCTTTGTCCGCTCCACCAAGTCCCCGAGGTCGTTCCTGCATCGAAAACTCGTCTCATGCGAACGCGGCTCATATGGTGCCCACTCATATCCCTACACCACCGGCAGATTGGCCAGTTCCCCCTCGTCGGCGACGTCGATACTGATCACGTCTCCACTCTCTGCTGGAGCGTTGGTCTGATTTACCGCTGCATCGGCCGGCTCCTCGGTTGGACGACCATCATTACTTTGGATGGGAGAATTTGCTGAAGACGACACCCCGCCGAGCGACGTCCCTTCGTCGGACGAACTGAACAGGGCGGAGACCGACCCGCCGCCCCCAGATACCTCGATCGCCCCACCGGAGGACCCATCTGAACTCGACGCACTAGAAGCCATTATTACCTGTAGAAAGAGAAGGACGATTGGTGACTCGAGTAGAAAAAGAAAAGAAAGCATGAAAATAACGACAGCCACACACATCTATTTATAGAAAGGTCTAGGGACACGTGGCAGCACCTGGGCCAAACGATCACGTGATGATCAACAATCCAAACATTGCGACGCTTCGCATCCCAACTGACAGGCACGATCTACGAAGCCAAATAACTGTTAGGGAACCCCCTCGGCCTATCGGCGCAACAGTCTTTGCAAACCTTCTAGCTTCACCTTCGCCATCACTTAAGGTTGGGAGGGCTTGTGTACTGTATGTCCCATCGGACCATCGGTAATGCACAGTCCTCCGGTCCATCGAACTAGGCTGGGAGGGCTCATATGAAACAGAACCATCGGTCGATCGGCCCACAGAAACCATGCGAACCCATTGACCATCGATCGAGCGGTCCCACAAACGAATCACGCGTCACCTCATAAGATACCATCGGTCGATCGGTCCCCAGATAGACCACGCGTTACCCTATAGAGGTCCATCGGTCGAGCAGCCCCATAGGTGATTCGCGAAGTATATTACATATGATCATCAATCGATTGGCCGTATAGATTAAATGTTCAGTGAAGGTTGTTAAACTCAGAGAAGATAACCCACCTAGCCAAGAGGCCATCGGTCGATCGGCCAAACAGAAAATCTGAGCCAGCCAGCTGAATTAATTAACATTAAACAAGTCAGTAATCATGATTAAGGGATCATTGGGCCATGATTAAGGAATTCTAATTATAGGCCCACACCGAAAACTATAAATAGGGCCTAGAGGTAGGTTGGTGAGAATCTTGAATTCGCATTTATTACATCAGTTATACTTATACACCGATCGGTCCATCAACTGACTTAAGCATCAGAGCCATTTAGACAAGTACCCCGATCGTCTGTTCAACCGATCGAGCAAGGAGGAAGGTTTCTTGACGAAGAAGTTACAGCAAATTGCGAAGAGAAGAGACGTAAAGGAAAAAGGAGTAAAATTGAAGTGGTTCGCAGTAGATGTTTGGTCCCTACACCCGAAACAGCAGTGTTTGGAGTTGAACTGACAGAGGAAAAATAGGGTAATATAATTACTGAAAAGCAAGTAACCTGATAGAAAAATGCTTCATTTTGTCGTGAGCAATTTATGGAGACTCTTCAATGCTGGTATCTCAATTCTTTGACAGATTTATTGATAGAGGTTAGCAAATAAGATGGGATAAGAAAAGAAGCGAGCTGTTAAAGTCAAGATAATAGCCAATACTACGCGTTAAAGTCAATATCACGTAGCGTATCACGTAATGCAATAAAATAAGTCCAAGAAAAATGTGACCAAGACTTGTTGACGTTAAGAACCAAAACCTTATATATATATATATATATATATATATATATATATATATATATATATATATGTTGACTTAACAGTATTACAATAATTAAAGAGAATTTTAAATGTGATTATGACGGATCTTCGGACAATATGTTTGTGGTGCTTAAATTTTGGTTAAATTATAATTTTTGGTCAATTTTTTTGTCCAAAAATATCAAATTTGTTGTCTAATTTTTTAGTCTCAATTTGGTTTTGATTTTTTTAAAAATTGATGCAATTAGATCTTTTATTGTTAAATTTCTTAAAGTGGGCAAGAATTTTGTACCAAAATTTATGCTAGGATTATGTCAATTACACCATAGAAACAAACCATTCTTATACACAACTTTAATCTTGATGAAAAAACCTTGGTCCGATTCAAGAAATTTATTTAAAAAATGATAAAATTGCATCATTTTTTCCAAAATCACGATCAAATTGAGACTAAAAAAAATTTGATGACCAACTTATTATTTTTGAATAAAAATAGAAATCAAAAGAATAATTCCAAAATTTTTATGTGAACTAATAAAAATATTGTATTTATTTTTTTATGATAATAAAAAATAATAAAATTATAATTATTGTTATCATTATAAATATAAAATTAAATATAAAATGATTTTTATTTTACTATAATTAATTTTCATTTATAATAATTAAGTTTAAAAATAATCAAATAAAAAAATAGTATTAATAAAATAATTATTTTTATTTAAAAGATAAAATTAAAAAAAAAATGTGAAAAAAAAAATTATTCTTCACCTATAAATATAAATATATGAGAATTTATTAGAATATAAATATATATTAAAAAATTAAAATTTTAAATTTTAGAAAAATTATATGAAACTATATAAATATAAAAAAAAAAAAATGGGGGTAAGTTCCGCCGTTGATTATGTGTGTTAACACTGTATTCAACATTTATAAATAAAAGATTAAAACTATGTAGTATCTATAATGGTAAGAATAAAAGTTCAGGGACAAAAATAAAAATAGATAAGTTAAGGAAAAATATTTAACCGCAACTTGGAATGAAAATAAACATAATTGTTATAAGATGCATTCTTCTCCTTCAGTGTCTTGCAGTATTGAGTTCTCTTCTGCCTCTTGATGACCTCTCATCAATTCCTTTCCATGGATAATTCCTCCTCTTCATACAAACTCCCAGAGAAGTACGATGTGCTCATCAACTTTACTGGAGAAGACATCCACAGAAAATTTGTTTCTCACCTCCATTATGCCCTCTCAACTGTTAGTCTTTCCACTTTCCTTCACCACCAGAATTCAGTGAAGGCAACTCACATCCAACAACCTATTCTCAACAACTGTCGGGTAGCCATTGTTGTTTTTACCCAAACCTATTCTCAATCTGCTTGGTGTCTTAATCAGCTTCAACAAATCATCAAATGGCATGAAACTTATCATCGACATGTTCTGCCCGTATATTACGAAATCCAGCCATCTGATGTACGTCTTCAGAAAGGTGATTTTGGAAAAGCCTTGAAGGCAACTGCACAGCAAACATTTTCAGGACAACAACTGGAGGATGCCATGTCCAGGTGGAGCTATGCACTCACCAAAGCTGCAAATTTCTTTGGATGGGACGAGAGTAATCACAGGTAAATCGCTCACTTAATCAAGCATTTTTTAAGCTCGTGATTTAGTTTTCGTAATACATGACTTCTTCTATAATTGCTACTCTTGAAGGAGTGATGCTGAACTAGTGGACAAAATTGTTAAGAGCCTTCTTAATTTACCAGTCCTGTCAGCTACTAGATTTCCAGTTGGATTACAATCCCACGTGGAAGATCTGATTCGAATTATAAATAGTAAATCCAGGGAAGTTTGTACAATAAGGATATGTGGACGTGGAGGCTCTGGTAAAACCACCCTTGCTAAAGCCATCTACCATCAAATTCAATGTAAATTCAGAATGAAAAGTTTCATGGAAGATATTGAAGAACTTGGCGGAACAAGAAGGGATCTTCGTTTACAAGAACAACTTCTTTTAGATGTCCTAAAAACAAAGGTAGAGATACCTAGCGTTGATGTGGGAAGAACTATGATTCAGGAAAGACTTTCTGGGAAAAGGGTGCTAATTGTACTTGACCAAGCGTATTACTTTTTTGCCCTTTTCAACATAATGAAATATCGTCATTCGTTAAGTGAAGGAAGTGTACTAATCATTACATCAGAAGCGCCATTCCTACCGAGTGAATGGGAAATTGAAACTGTTTTTCGGGTAGAGCTAATGGACACAAATGAGTCCCTTGAGCTTCTTAGTTGGCACGCATTTAGAGAAGCAAAACCAATACAAGAATACGACGGCCTTGCAAAAGAAGTAGTTGATTATTGTGGAGGACTACCTCTAGCTCTTGAACTCATTGGAAGTAGTTTATTTGAAAGGACGAAAGAAGAATGGCAAGGTGTAATTTTTGAATTAAAGAAAACTCACATGTATGATGTTCAAAAGAAATTTGAAGTTATCTTCCACGCTTTACTCAATGAAATGGAAAAAAATTTATTCCTAGATGTATGTTGTTTCTTTGTTGGTAAGGGCAGAGGCTATGTTACGAAGATCCTAAATGGCTGTGGAGTAAACGCTGATATTGGAATAAGAGTTCTCATGGAGCGCAACCTTATAAAAATTAAGAAGAACAACAAATTGGGAATGCATCCTTTGCTACAACAAATGGGAATAACAATCATTCGTGAAATTTCTGTAAAGGAACCTGGGAAGAACAGGCGACTCTGGTTTGATAAGGATAAAAAATATGTAAGAACTCTGTTTATATATCGTTTGAAACTTCTTTCGAAAATTTTTGCTTTCTCTTGTGCAATACATTGGTTTTTCTTTGCTCTTTTCATCACAGGGAACACAAAACATGCAGCGGTTGTCCGTGGAAGATTCCTTCAGAAGAGTACAACGGACAGAAAATTCTCAGTACCGTCATAAGAAACTAAGATGGATCAGTTCTTTGCTCTTTTCATCACAGGGGACAAAAGCCAATAAGAGGTTTCCTCCAATACAGGATGAAGTAGGAATGTCTGTAAATTCAGAATACCTTTTACAGAAACTGAAATGGACCATTGTGCATGGGTTTCCGTCAGAATACCTTTGTAGAAAATTTTATGTGCATGATGCAATAGCGATTGATTTAAAACACAGTCTTCTTCGACTCGTCTGGAAAAAACCACAGGTTTTAATTACTTTTCATTTCCTAAAACACAAAGACTAACTAAAACTAAATAGTAACCTACTATTGTTTCATTTTTATTTCTTCTCTAATAATTGTCAGAAAAACCATCTTGGTGTAGGTTTTAAGGTGGCTAAAAGTCCTTAATCTTAGTCACTCCAAGTGTTTAAAAGAAACTCCCGACTTTTCCGGATTACCAAGTCTTGAACAACTCATTTTGAAACATTGTTCAAGATTGCGCAAAGTACACCGATCTATTGGATCACTCAACAATCTTATACTGCTAAATTTGAAAGACTGTACAAGTCTAAGCAATCTCCCAAGAGAGATATATGAGTTGAAATCTTTAAGAACTCTCATTCTCTCTGGTTGTTCCAAGATTGACATAAGGGATAAAGATATAGCACATTTGGAATCCTTGATAACTCTAATTGCTGAAAATACAGCTGTGAAACAAGTGCCTTTTTCAATTGTAAGCTCAAGAAGCATTGGATACATATCCCTACATCGATTTGAGGGATTATCAAGTAATCTTTTTCCTTCTATCATTGGGTCTTGGATGTCGCCAACAATGAATCCCATATCTTGTATTCATTCGTTTTGCATGGACATGGCGGATAATAGTTGGGATGATACGGCACCATTGCTAAGCACCCTTGCCAATCTTCGAAGTGTTTTGGTAGCATGTGACACCGAGTTTCAATTATCTGAGCAAGTGAAAAATATTTTGGTCGAATATTTTGCGAATATTACAGAAGCAGGAATTTCAAAACAGCACTTCAGGTGTTCTTTGATTGGTGTTGGAGCATACCATCAATTCTTCAATGCTGTCGGCGATAACATATATGAGGTTCTTCTCTGGCTTTGCCTTTGTTTCTTACCTTCACTATCATTTGCCATAATAATGATATGTACAGAACAAAAGTATTAATCAGAGTTGTTTAGAATAATTACCATTGGTACGTTTTGATTATGTACTACATTGTTCTTTGTTTGATTATAAATGCCCACTTTGTAATTTTTAATGTTAATAAATATGATTACAGAAGACAGTTTGAATAGAAAATTTAGACAAATGACGAAGCCTTTTATCTTATGGTACAGGTATTGGCAAGCAGTGAGTCTTGTGATGTTTCTCTCCCAGTTGTCAATGATCCTTATTGTTTGGCTCATATGGGTGAGGGACACTCTGTTTCCTTCACTGTGCCTACAGATCGTGACATGAAGGGAATGACTTTGTGTGTTGTTTATTTATCAACTCCTAAAATCATAGAACCTGAATTTACTACTGTCTTAATTGTTAATTACACAAAGTGTACATTCCAGATACACAACCATGGCACAATAATTTGCTTTAATGATGAAGATTGGCATGGTATAATGTCAAACTTAGAATCTGGAGACACGGTGGAGATTTTTGTGAATTTTGGTAATCGATTGGTGGTCAAGAACACAGCTGTTTATCTGATATGTGGTGAATCAAAGAACATGGAAAAAGCGTCTGAGCCAAAGAAACATTCTCTCATTAGATTCATAAAGAAAGTTGTAATGTGACTTTTGGAGAATCTTTTATCTTCCTTCAGAACAGCAACATCACTTTAGTTATGGAATTAATCCTGGTGTTCTTGATTGATATTTATATTTTCCCATCCTTTCCATGTTTTACTTTAGAGTATAGCTTACAGTTAAGAAATTCATGTTTATTTTAGTCATGTTTCTCACTCTGGCGTTGTGTTTCTCATCAAGAATTCCTCTCAAAGAAAAAGATATGCGTTACGAAATAAAGGCAGATGTTGTTCGGCTTTTGTTTTGCTATCTTCTAGTTAGACTCTGTTTTCGTTTTACTGTAGCTTCATACCTTTACTTAAGACTAAATGTAACAAAGTTTAAGATATGTCACTTAACGTTTTTACACTTATTATTTGTTTTATATAACACTTAAATATATTTTTTTCTTTAATTTAAATATATGATTTTTTTCACTTAACTTTGTATATAAATTTCACTATAATTTTTCAATTTTCAGTTTTAAAATAGTTATATTTTTTTAGTAATAATTTTAAAAAATGAGCGCTTTGTGGAGAATGTTTAGAATATCAAGTACTTTCATTTTCATTTTATGAAGAAAAAAATGCTCATTCTTTTTATTTCTCACATATTTTCTTTCATTACTAAAAATAAGTAAAATTACAAATACATTCTTGCCCTATTTGAAAGTAAAATAATAATTTCTTAGTATAAAAGTTTATATACATGAGTTTTTATTGTTTGTCATGCAATTTTTTTTATATTTGTGGAGAGTGTTTAGAACTAGTATTTTTTACCCGTGCAACGCACGGGATATCGAAATTTAAAATTAAAAATTACAGTATATTTATTAAATTAATTTGAAATTATAAAAATATAATTAAATTTAATATAAATTTTATTTTATAAAATTCAATAATAATATTTTAATTGATTTTATAATAAAAAT
>Ga0214542_1004471_pt1 | contig 27695 bp, 19 predicted proteins | sample CNSS1metaG_FD_160096 | JGI IMG/M metagenome (GOLD analysis project Ga0214542, IMG submission 160096) | Root nodule microbial communities from cowpea collected in UCLA plant growth center, Los Angeles, California, USA - CNSS1 | ecosystem: Host-associated > Plants > Roots > Nodule | place: USA...
AGCTACAAAGATGAGGTGCTATGTGATGTTGTTCCCATGGAAGTCACACATATCTTACTAGGTAGGCCATGGCAATTTGATAAACAAACTTTACATGATGGTCATACCAACCAATACATTTTCTTCATAAATGGGAAAAAGACCACTTTACAACCTCTATCACCTCAAGAAGTTAATAAGGATAGAAATATAATAAGAAAAGATAAAGAAGAAAAAGAAAAGGGGCAAGTTTTCACTAAGGTGTTACTTGCCTACAAAAAAATTCTTCCAAAACAAGATGTGCATCACCCTTCCTTCTCTTCCCAAGCCAAAAAGGAAGGCCCAAAGCACAAGCAAGAGAGCAAGAGTACTCTAGAAAATAAAGATGGCCTAACCAAAGCTAAGGGTAATATCCTTAGAAAGGATGAAACAAGAGCTCAAAAAAGGGAGGCACAAATCCTCCCCAAAATCAAGTCAAGCTCCATCTACAAAGGCTTAAAGAATTTGTGGTCAAATTCTCTCCAAGGAGGGGAGGATGATGAAAGATTGACCCCAACCAAGGATGGAGGCACATGCTTAAGAAGACTAAGCATGTTTAGAAAGGAAGTTCACAAATCCTTCATCTCTTTCATTTGTGATTGTTATTTTTGATTCCCAAAGTTGCCTTAGTTGAATCAACTTTAGTTGACTTGTTGACCTTTGACTAGGTTTGACTTATTGACTATAGTTGACTTGACTTAAGCCAACATGATAATCTATGATGTGGAGGAGAGAGTAAAGCAAAGGCATAAAGCATAAAGTAAAATGCATAAAACAAGTGTACCTATGTGCCTTTGGTTTCCTTTGTGTTTAACATACTTTTGCCACTTTTTGGAGACATATGAGACACATTCTTTGTCTCCTTTTGTGCTAGAACGAAATTAGCCTTGCACACACCATAGTTAGCTCTTTTCTCTCTCATTTTTGTAACCTTATTTGACCTAGTTTCTAGAAGCTAGGGTTATATTTTTGTAGAGACATCCTTAGGTATCTTTTATTTTCTTAGCAACCCCTAAACTCTTTAAGGGGTGCTCCTAGACATGTAAAAGGGTTGAACATTTTGAAGTAAAAACACTATTGTGTCTCAACCATTTGTGATAGTTTCCTCCCTTGGGAGTGAATACTTTTAAGCCTTATCTTGCCTAGCAAGTGGCGGCACACATCCACTCATCTTCAAGGTTGCCATGGCTTCTAGCCTAGCCTTGTTACTTTGGGAGAGTGATCTAAACACTTGGGTTGGATTTGGTCTCGGTTTTCATGTTGTATAACCTCTAATCCATTTATTTTCTCTCAGATTTGAGTGTTTTTGTTGTAGGAATCATGGCAAGTTCATCATATGCACCTACACCAAACAAAAACAATACATTGATGAGATTGCTTCGGGATTTGGAGTTGTCTAGGAAGGAGGCCTTTGAACAATTGAGAAAATACAAGGAGCAAAGTGACCTAAGAATCCAAGAGCATATTCAAAGGCTTGAAGCTAAAGAGCAAGAAAGAGAGACTAGGAAAAGAGGGCATTCTAGGCGCAACCAATCACGAGAGAAGTAAACTCCAAAGATTCCTAATTTCTATGGAGGAAGTGATCCCAAAATCTTCCTTGATTGGGAAGCTAAAGTTGATCAAATTTTCAATGAAACTCATGTAAAGGATCAAACACAAGTTGATCTAGTAGTTTTAGGATTTTTGGAGTATGCCAATACTTGGTGGCATAAATTTTGTAAGAATTATGACCAAGGGCCACCTGCGACTTCTTGGATGGACATTGAAACTCTTATGCGCGCTAGATTTGTTCCTCCCTCGTATAGGAAGGAACTTCTTCTGAAGCTTCAAAGGCTTCACCAAGGTTCTATCAGTGTGAGTGAGTACTTTAAAGAATTAGAGTCTCAAATGCGTATGGTAGAAATAAAAGAAACTAACAAAGAGAAAATAAAAAGATTTGTGAGTGGTCTTAGGAGAGACATACAAGAAGTAGAGTTGTATAAGTACTCCACTCTTGAAAATGTTTTCACACTTACCTTTGGGATTGAAATTCAATTGAAAAGAAAAAGAAGGGCAAAGAAAAGTTACTCACCCAACCACTACTTTAGTCACTCATGGAAGGGAATGGATAAAAAGAAACATGATAAGTTCCCTTATAACTCTCATCAAGAACCACCAACTAAAAGTAAGTCACCAAGTGATCACATTCACCATTCCACTTCTTCAAGATCAAGTTCCATTAAATGTTTCAAATGTTTGGGTTATAATCACATTGCTTTAAATTGCCCAACCAAGAGGACCATGATCTTAAAGAAGAGTAATGATGTTGAAAGTGAACACTCATCTCCCCATTCTCTTTCAAAAGAATCTTCTTCCTCTAGTAAAACTAAATTCTTTTAGAAATACCCTATGTTATTAAGGCGCATGATAGGTCAGGATCAAAGTGAGCTTGAACCAACTCAAAGAGAAAATATTTTTTCAATCTAGATGCAAAATTAACAAATGGGTTTGCTCTCTAATTATTGATGGAGGAAGTAGTACCAATGTGGCTAGCACAAGGTTGGTGGAAAAGCTTAGCTTAGAGACCATTCCTCATGTTAAGCCCTACAAGCTTGCTTGGATACGTAAAGAGGGAGAAATAGATGTCAATAAGCAAGTCCTAATTAACTTCTCTATAGAAAGCTAGAAAGATTAGGTGCTATGTGATGTTGTTCCCATGGAAGTCACACATATCTTACTAGGTAGGCCATGGCAATTTGATAAACAAACTTTACATGATGGTCATACCTACCAATACATTTTCTTCATAAATGGGAAAAAGACCACTTTACATCCTCTATTACCTCAAGAAGTTAATAAGGATAGAAATATAATAATAAAAGATAAAGAAGAAAAAGAAAAGGGGAAAGTTTTAACTAAGGTGTTACTTGCCTACAAAAAAATTCTTCCAAAACAAGATGTGCAGCACCCTTCCTTCTCTTCCCAAGCCAAAAAGGAAGGCCCAAAGCACAAGCAAGAGAGCAAGAGTACTCTAGAAAATAAAGATGGCCTAACCAAAGCTAAGGGTAATATCCCTAGAAAGGATGGAACATGAGCTCAAAAAAGGGAGGCACAAATCCTCCCCAAAATCAAGTCAAGCTCAATCTACAAAGGCTTAAAGAATTTGTGGTCAAATTCTCTCCAAGGAGGGGAGGAATATGAAGGATTGACCCCAACCAAGGATGGAGGCACATGCTTAAGAAGACTAAGCATGTTTAGAAAGGAAGCTCACTAATCCTTCATCCCTTTCATTTGGGTTTGTTATTTTTGATTCCCAAAGTTGACTTAGTTGAATCAACTTTAATTGACTTGTTGACCTTTGACTAGGTTTGACTTATTGACTATAGTTGACTTGACTTAAGCCAACATGATAATCTATGTTTATTTGCTTTGTAGGTTAATTAGGAGTAAGAAAACAATGCTAGGTGGCGCATGGTGATTGGGGAGCATAAATGATGTGGAGGAGAGAGTAAAGCAAATTCATAAAGCATAAAGTAAAAGGCATGAATCAAGTGTACTTATCTACCTTTGGTCTCCTTTGTTTTAGCACACTTTGGCCACTTTTTGGAGACATATGAGACACATTCTTTGTCTCCTTTTGTGCTAGAACGAAATTAGCCTTGCACACACCATAGTAGCTCTTTTGTCTCTCAGTTTTGTAACCTTATTTGACCTAGTTTCTAGAAGCTAGGGTTATGTTTTTGTAGAGACATCCTTAGGTATCTTTTATTTGCTTAAAGGCCCCTAAACTCTTTAAGAGGTGCTCCTAGACATGTAAAAGGGTTGAACATTTTGAAGTAAAAACACTTTTGTGTCTCAACCATTTGTGAGAGTTTCCTCCCTTGGGAGTGAATACTTTTAAGCCTTATCTTGCATAGCAAGTGGTTGCACACATCCACTCATCTTCAAGGTTGCCATGGCTTCTAGCCTAGCCTTGTAGTGGCGTGCTTCTCACATTTTTACCTTTTCTTTCCTTTCCATTTTATGTTTTCTTCTTCCTTTAATTGTTCTTGGTTTTCTATGGTTTACGTGCTTTCCATTTCCTTTTTGTTTTGATTCAATCCATCATCTTCTTCTCTTGAGCTTTGTGAAAGGAACCTTCACATCTAGATAGCTTGCTATCTTAATTTCCAATGGAGATTTCACTTAGCTTTCTTAATCAACTCACACCATATTCAATCATCTTAAAAAGGAACAAGTTAATCCTTCATCATTAAATCCCTTATATGAAATACAACATTCTTGGACTAGGGATTACACCTCACATTGTCCACCACTCTAATAATATCTAAAACCAATATTACCATGAATACAAAATCATTAAATATCTACAGGGTAAAGTAAAAAAGCATTATTATATGTACCTACCGTACACCAAATCAACAAAGAATTTTCCATCAACTATATCCTTGATACTTTTAAAGTTATAAATGTTTAGATGAATACTTGAAATTGGTTGTTCTTTTATAGTTGTTGCACCTATGAACAATAACTTGTAAGGGTGGTCACAAACCCAAAATTGTCCTTGGTTCTTCATGATTTTAAAATTATGCATTATGTAGGTATGACCCTCAACGAACTTTTCTTCCCACAAACCTATATCTTCCTTTTTTACCATTGCAGAAATCATACCCCCCTGGAAAAATAAGGTAAACAGTAAAGATCATTCCATATCCCAAAATAAAGAACACAACAAACTTTATTTACCTTCTGATCCAAAAGAATCAACTTCATATGACGATTCGTATCCCGGTTTTGAACAAACCACAAATCCTTTACTCTCACAGCAAGCTTCAAAGTCTCTTTCTTCTCATCTATATCTTTGATCAAATCAAATTTTCTAGCCATTTGAAGACAACAAATACAACCTACACGAACTCAAGAAGAACACCAACGTCCCACCCTAAAAAAAAGCACACACAAAATAAAATCCATTTACACAACCCGAAAAGTATAAAAATAACAAAAAATAAAACTAAAAAATAAAGCAAAGGAAGATCATACCTCACATAACTAGGGAAACAAAAATACAAACCAAAAGTGTTAAACACATCCAAAACATAATAACAGTAAACAACAAACAATGAACTGAAAAATACAAACACGAAATGTAAAATAATTTCAGAAAATATATTAAAGAGGATCGAAGCAAAAGGAAGAAAAGAAAAATCATCTCAGACCAATTGAGATACACGATCACAATAAACAACATCCAAAACACATTATCAGTTAATAACAAACAATGCACTGAAAAATATAAACAATGCACTCAGAAAAAATAATAAACAGGATCAAACCAAAAGGAAGAAACGAAAAATCATCTCAGACCAACTTAGCTACACCATCAAACCAAAAACTCGAACACAAAAACGAAGAAAACCAATAATGATATCATAGAAAATAGGGTACTGGATCGAAGGAAAAATTCAGACAATAAACTAGAAAAAAAAATCCCATACCCAAACCGGAGAAAAGAAGACGCAAGAACCATATGAAAAAACTAAACCACTAAACACTACCCTTAAAAAATGATTTCAAACACAGTTGAGATAATTAATGCATGCAACTTCAATCAACTCATGCACAATATCCCTCCTTCCAACACTTAACAGGCGGGAAATGCAAAATTACTTTTAATCCCGGGCACTAAACGAAAATTGAATCTGAAGAAAAGGGTTAGACCAGTAAAATACTGAGCTTTGGGTTTCATATCACTGCCAAAACTTTATTTTACGAAAATACCAGTTTAGAAGACAAGTGTCAATCAATTAAGTTGGGGTATTTGAGTAATATCCAGCTGAGAAATTACTAAAAAACCTGAAAAAAGGACACATGTCAATAAGTTAAGTTGGGGTATTTGGGTAATATCGAGAGGTGTTTGTTTTCTTATAGTTTAGACTAGACACTCTAGTCTAAAACTGCTAGAAAAAGGTCTAGGACTCTATTTAACCTTTTTCCTTCTAAAGTTGGTTATTGTAGAACTTTTAAGGTGACAACTTTAATGAGAGTAAAATTTTTTTTTACTTGTCTACTTTTGTTCAATGACGATTATTAACTGCTTTACTTGTATCATCAATGATATTAAAGATGAATAACCTAGGTCTAATGTAAGGCCCACTATATTGTTTCCCTTTTCTGCCCTAAATTAAAAGGGGTTGCCCTAATGTAATGGGCCTAAGGGCTGGCCCAGAGGATAAAACCAAACCCTAATCTTCCCTAACCCACTTACTTTCACTCTTCCACAGAAACGTAGCCGTCTCCCTCTACTGCCCAAAAGAGCTCTGCTAGGGTTCGCTTCCTCGCCTCGAACAAGTCCGCTCAAAGCTCAGTTTTTGTTTTCTGCTCCATGTAAGTGATCCCCAATCTCATACCTTTACTCCGTAAAAGCTCTTTTCCGTATTCCTTCATTTAGGGTTCCATAATAACGTTGTTCTGCTACTGTCCCGCTGTTTCGCCAATTTCCCAGTCTATCTCTCGAGTTGCTGTGCTTCGTGGTCCAATGTCGAAGCCTCGTGTAACCCCTTTCCAGGTACGGGAAGTTAGGGTTTTGCGAAGTAATTGGTATCCATGATTGTTTATGTAATGTTCGTGTGATTTGATGATCTGTATGCTACCTTGAGTGTGTGGAATATGCTATTGTGTTGTTTGGCTGGGTTTTTTGTCTGTTATGCGAATGAACAATGGGCGAGGACTGAAAATCTCACCCAAGCGAGCTTGTCCTGCCCAGGTGAAATGAGCTAGGGCTCGCCCAGGAATTTTCGCGTGAGGGGTCGCTCAGGCGACCAACTCAATTTGTGTGAGCGAGCAACTCGCCCAAGCGAGGAGGATCTCGCCTAAGCGAGACAGTGCAGAGGCCACCGTTCCAGTATTTCGAGCCCTCACCTAGGCGATGAGAGCTCGTCTGAGCGAGAGACTCTCTCGCCTGAGCGAGACTTCTCTGCCTGAGTGAGGGGTTGGGCGAGAGTGCGGTCTAGTTTGGCATTCTTTTCCGATTTTGGATGGTTGGCATGTAATTATTAAGATTACTGTATGATGGCATGATGGGTTTGAGTATATATAATGAGGGGAGGCTTATATGTAATGAAGGGTGAGTTTGGCATGATCTTTTGTGGATATTCCATGAGGGGTTGGATACGTATATGGTCACAAATCGGGCATGAACAACGATGAACATTGATGATTGGAAATTTTGTGGCATGATATTGATGTGAGGGGAGACGATTCTCATGATTGGTAATAGGAGTTGGTACTGGTTGACATGTGATACAGGGGGGTTGTTTATGGATGTTGGTATGAATCTTCTATGCATGGTGTATGTGTTTACTTCTTGGCTGATTATATATGTTGGTAAGTGGTCAGTACGTAATCCCTTGGAGTCTCTAGGTGAGGCTTCAGGGTCGTGCTTCAGTGGTCGGGACGTAATTCCATGGCCCCTGTTAGTGGGTGTCTGTGGTGGTGCCCCATCTGTATGGTCTGGTAAGGATTCAAGGTAAGATTGCATCCTGACACTCTAAGGGGTCAGTTAGTCTCCCTTAAACGGACTGACTCCTGTGGTGAGAGTAGTAGGAGGCCTGTAATACATTAAAGGCTAACCTTGTGGTGAGGGAAATTGATTCATTGTAACACTTGTAACACACAGCTCGGAGGTGAGCAGCTCAGGGTGAGCAGAGGTATCCACCACAAGTGCAAGCATCCGCTGAATCCGACCAGATTGTATGTATCCGGATAAATCAAGTCGAGTCCTTAGTGTTTTGGTTTGAGAGTCATAACATGTTGAGTGGTTATGTATGGTTGACTGTGAAAGTGTATTAGATTTCTTGATGAAATTATTTTTGTGCTCTAACTTACCCTACTTTTATTGTTGTGTGTTCTGTTGTGTGGTACTCTCTTTTGCGATGATCATCAACTTGTTGGTGTGAGCAGATGCGAGGAACACCCGTGGGCAACAGGGAGGTGGTGGTTCTGCTGCATAGTCTGTGTGGATTGGTCTCTAATTTCTTTATGAGTTCCTTTAGGGCTATGACCTGTGTATTTGTTCATTCTTAGATTTATATACTTTTGATTAAACTCTTTATCCAGTTTTCTTTTAGGCATCGTGGTGTGCCTTGGGTTATAAGGAGTTGAGTTTCAAACTCCTGGATTGCGCTTGTATGTTATATTTATGTGACGCTACATTTAAATTCGCTTATTAAATTAAATGAGGTGTTACATTTAATAGGTTATCTGGGAGGATGTTGAGACTTATTTGTCACTATGTCTTGAAGAAAGACTTTTATAATTATTTATGGATTTTAATGTGTTCTTTTTCTAGCCTTTGTCTAATATAAGGATTTTAGAAGAAATTCTTTTTTTTTTTGGTTGTGTGTGGCATGTATTTTGGATGACCTGTAATTTGTTGATTATAGATATTACGTATTTTGAATATGGTTCTTAATGTCCATTAATTCATATATTGATTTGAGTGGTAATTATGAAGAAATAAATTTAAAATTTCTTTAAAGAATTAAAGTAATTTAATAACGCACTAACTCAACTGCAACTGCCTTCATTTTCTTTAACATTACTCTTAAAACTCTTCTATTTGGAAAACACAAACATTCTAATAGAGTCATTTCAAACTTCCTTATATCTTTTAGATTTTCAAAAGCACAAATTTTTCACAAAAAAAAAAAAAAAAGAAAATCAAATTTCTTGGACACTTAAGAGTTTAAACTTGTTTTAGATGCCAAAATCTTAATTTCAATAATGGGCTGAACGCTCCAATATTGTAAAATTAAGATACTGAATATCTCTACTTTAAAATAGGAGACATAAAATATAAATTTAAAATAAATAAATAGGAAGATTGAAATTGTATTTTAACATAAATTGTTGTTCACCGTTAGATCGGTTCTTGATTACCTTATTTACTTATGAACATTTAGTTTTACACTTTATTGACATATATACCGTTCTTACTTTTTCCCTCGATCTGTCTCTGTTTCTAACTTTCTTTTTTTCCTTATAGTTTAAATCCATGTAAATCATGTCGCCACATGTAATTGTCGAAATGCAGGGAGAAATCACTTTCTTCCTATTTTTATTATGCTCATTCCTTCATGCATTTTGGTCATACTCTATGCGATTAAGATCTTTAGGTGGGGACATTCGCTAAAGCCAATCCAATCCTCGACTCACGTGCCTCCTCCTATCCCATAACAAACGTAAGTGTATTAAAGACAAAAGTAGCATAGTTAATTTTCTTCATTTGACTTGGGGAATAAACTATTTGGAAAAAAGATTGCTTTTTTGAGAGTGAGGAGCGGGCTAGGATCAGCCTTTAGTATACATGTTCCTGTTTTAGACAATAAAGATAAAAGATTTGTGAGAGAATTGACAAAGGGTGGGTTTCCAGTGAGGGTGTTGGAGGTTTAGGGGTGATGGGTTACATGGGTAGGTGTTGGTTGGTTGGGGTCATAATTGTGGTGGGCAGTGTTGGAGTGGAAGGGTATCCTGCTGAGGATTTGGTGGTTAAATTGCCTGGTCAACCTAATGTTGGCTTTAAGCAATTTGCTGGGTATGTTGACGTTGATGCCAAGCATGGAAGGAGCCTCTTCTATTATTTTGTGGAGGCTGAGCAAGACCCTGACAAGAAGCCCCTCACACTTTGGCTCAATGGAGGTTGGTTATGGACTTGTGTGTTATGTCACTCACCCCTTTCTACTCTTTTTCAATTGCCACACCCACTTGTGAATTTTCAAAACAAGCTTGGTTTCATAACTTCATTCATCACACCTGCATGGTTCTTTAACCCTGTGTAGCTTGTTCTGAGATTTGAGTTGGGTCAAGTGAATCATGATGTGGGTGCTCCTAAATGGAGTCAGTATGGTTCTTGAAACTTTCTGGTGTTGTTTGTTTGCAGAAGTTCTTTCTTTTTTCTTCGTGCTTTTGTTTATTTATTTATTTATTTATTTTGTTTTTTTTTTTTTTTTTTTTTTTTTTTTTTTTTTTTTTTTTTTATTATTTTGAGGAGCCGTGATTATTTTGATTCCTTTTTCCTTTCTTTTCATGTCAAGCCAAGGAAGGTGTCATTGATTTGTCCACAAGTGATTCAAGTTGTGTTGTCTTTTTACTCTACCAAAAGTGCTGTTTGCTTATACTGTTGCTCTCTTTTGCAGAGCCCGCTGAATATCTGATAAAAAAAAAAGTGAAAACGGCTATGGTTTTCTGTAGTACCTATTTTTTGAAAATACTTTAACAGAGATTCTTCTTCAATGACTGTCAGTCACTCTATCACATAGCTCACAATAAAATTTACTCTAAGCATGGTTCATTTTTCTTTATTTTTAAGGGGAGCTATTGACAGTTGCCGTCTAGTAAGGAGAATTTTGTGAAATGTGCAAGGGTTTGTATGAATGAAAGTTGCAAAAGTGCTTTTAAAATTCCCTCACAAAACAAAAGGAAGAACGTAGAAATTGTTGCTTGGAAAAGAAAAGCAATTTTGTACTCTTCCCACTACTATCCAAACATGCTCTAATTGAAAATTTTCTCATGTTCACTGTAGACAAAACAGTACTTAGTCTATGTTTGTTTATTGGTTAATGCTGCACTAAATCATATACTTATATTTTTAGTTATATCATTGTCACCTGTGTGAGAAGACAGAGCTCGGCGTGTTTAAGGTTAATTTGGATATTTTAAACAACATTGCAATAAAATAATACTTACCCACGTGAATTTTTCACACTCTGTTAGTTTCAAAAGGAGATTACAATAATCTAGAAAAAAAAAAGCCAACAACTTCAATTGTTTTTCAGGCCCTGGGTGTTCTTCCGTTGGAGGAGGTGCTTTTTCTGAATTGGGACCCTTTTATCCTAATGGTGATGGACTTGGTCTCCGAAGAAATTCCATGTCCTGGAATAAAGGTATGAAACATACACATAATGTGGTTCAAATTGGAATCTTGATAATGTCACTTAAGATATGAGATAAATGTTGAGAAGTGTATAATCTGAAGGTTAAGAAAATATAACTTTTATTTATATATTTTTTGGAGTCACACTTTCCTGATATTTTTGTGATTTGTAGCATCCAATCTCATTTTTGTGGAGTCTCCTGCTGGAGTTGGTTGGTCATACTCAAATACAACTTCTGATTACAAAACTGGAGATCTCTCCACTGGTAACAAAATTGACCTATTTTCTCTTTTTTGTCATTTTCAGTTACTATGCTTATATTCTTTAAGGCTTCAAACTTTTATTTTTACATTATCCCCTGCCCCTTCGTTTTCCCATGTGTTCATCTAAAGCTGAGAAAGTGGAAAACGTTTTATAGAAGGACAAATTTGCATACAGTATTGTAGCTGCAGGTGTTCTCCAATCAAACGTTTGGAATTTTATTTCAGTAATTTACATTGGATGCATTGCATATTACTAAGGTGAAATTCTAAATATAATTGGAAAACAACACTGACAGTACCATGAGTACTATATGTAAGTTTCCTCCTTTATATAATTATCTGATTAAAATTTCACGTTATTCAAAGTGATACATATCGAGGAAGATATATTTCTTTAGATTCAAGCTGAGTGAATGAAATGGAAAAGAGATGAAGTTATTATTTGTGATTTAATGGAAGCAGTATGCATTGTAGATAGAATAATATTGAGCTAGATGAGTTGAAATACAAGAATAGATATTTGAATATATTAGGAAGCAAAGTTAGTGTGACACTTAATATGAAAAATAGGATAGAATCACCAAGCTTTGGCCTTGTGAGTGAAAGAATAATACAAGTGCAAGAAATATAGTCTATAGAGGTAAAAGACAAATAAAAAAATTTAAAATGATAATAATGTAAAAGACCTTGATCTAAATGCCCTTTGTGAAAAATGAGAAATTTTTGTGAGAACACGTATACATTTGTTTTTTGCAGCCAATGATATGTATTTGTTCATGTTGAAATGGTACAAGAAGTTTCCATCATACAGAACAAGAGAACTGTTCCTCACTGGAGAAAGCTATGCAGGTTAGAAAACTAATTATCATTCAGTTTTAGAATTTACTTGTTCAATTGAAGTTCCCTGATGAGAATCTCCTCTTTGAAAATATTCTATATAACTGACGTGGTTTAGTTAGACTACAGTTAGTTATGAAAATTTGCAAATGCTAGTAAACTGTGACATCATTCCTAGAGGGGTAGTGCTACAGTATTATAGTACCTAGTACCTACTTTTGTTTTTTATAGTTCATTGCCTTGAACTCATGATATATTAGGTTTCTTATTAAACTTTATTAAGTCATGCAGGACACTATGTACCTCAATTAGCTAATGTTCTCTTGGACCATAATGCTGGTTCAAGTGGTTTCAAATTCAACATCAAAGGAGTTGCTGTAAGATTCCATTCACCTGATTCATCATTTTCCTTGAATTTTCTGTTTGTGTTACAATTGGACAAGTCTCATTTGTCCCATATTTTAAAGGTCACATCGAATGCACCTTTTGTTTTTATTAGATTGGAAACCCACTTTTGAGACTTGATCGGGATGCACCAGCAACATATGAATACTTCTGGTCACATGGAATGATTTCTGATGAAGTTGGCCTTGCCATCATGAATGATTGTGATTTCGATGACTATTCCTATGAAACTCCTCACAACGTTTCTAATTCGTGCAACAATGCCATATATGAAGCAAATGTCATTGTTGGCAATTACATAAACAACTATGATGTGATTCTAGATGTTTGTTATCCATCCATAGCAGAACAGGAACTGAGATTGAAAAAGATGGTAGGCCTTTTACAATTTTGTTCTGGTCAAATGTTATTGGTATTACTTTTATTCTATGAACTTGTATGCTATAATATCCTTATAATTGAACGCAGGCAACAAAAGTAAGTTTAGGTGTGGATGTGTGTATGACTCTAGAAAGACGGTTTTACTTCAATCTCCCAGAGGTTCAGAAGGCTCTTCATGCAAACCGTACAAACCTTCCTTATAGGTGGTCCATGTGTAGTAAGTAAGTAAAGAAAACTTTACAATAGTCAGTGACTATGTCTTGAAAAGACATCAATGGATTAAAGAAGAATGATGTTTATTGATCTTAACTCTAAAGTAATGTCAGATTTTTTAATGTACTAAAACAAATATAAACATTTACTGGTTTATATAATATTTTTGTTATCAACACAATACAGGTATTTAGACCCATGTAAATTATGTCGGGTCAGGGCTTAAATTAATAGAGTAATACTATTAACTAACTTGCCTGAATATTCTATGTTTATGTTTAACTTAGATCCATGTTAAATTGAAGTGGTTTGTAGAGTACCTTTATCTAAGAGCATTTCAAGAAACTTATCTAAATTGATCTATATGCAACTGAGTCCAGTTTCTCTTGAGTTTTTTCGTGTTGTCATATGTGCTTTCAAAATACACTACTTTTCGATATATTTTAAAACATCAAATATATTTTAAAGGTACAACAGAGAACAGTACAATTTCTATGCAACTCCATCTTTCATATCTGTCTTGTGTTATTGATCATGTTTCTACTTTGTAGTTTTCTAAACTACAGTGACACTGATGGTAACATCAACATCCTTCCAATTCTCAAAAGAATAGTCCAAAACCATATCCCAGTATGGGTTTTCAGGTAACTTCAATGAAGGATAGACACCCTTATAGGGAAATCCCCTGTACCATTGGATACATAATAACCTTTTTGTTTATCTCAAATTGTTTAATGTTGAATGATCTCAGTGGAGATCAAGATTCTGTTGTGCCATTATTGGGATCTCGAACACTGATTCGTGAACTAGCTAATGAATTGCATTTCAAGATTACAGTCCCATATGGGGCCTGGTTCCACAAAGGGCAGGTACCTTAAAATATTTAGTTTTAAGAATGTTTTGCATTGTTAGTTTGTTCTTTTGCAATATGAATGAAGACAATTTGAGGAGCTAATTAAGTTATAATTTGATGGTGAATGGTGGCATGTAGGTTGGAGGTTGGGTGACTGAGTATGGAAATTTGTTAACTTTTGCAACTGTAAGGGGTGCTGCTCACATGGTACCTTATTCTCAACCTTCAAGAGCACTTCATCTATTCAGTTCATTTGTGCGTGGTAGAAGGTTGCCCAACACAACACATTCTTCCATTGATGATTGAAGGAAGACACTTAAAGGAGTTGTAGCAAAAAAATGGCATAGGAAGTGAGAGAAAAGACTGTTCCTTTATAAGTTCCTAGTGATTGTATGGAAACGAAAAGGAAAATTAACAAAAAAGAAATTATATTCTGTTGCTTTTACTTTCTTCATTTGGTACTAGCGCAGATTTCTTGGCCTCATTGGTAGGTGCATTGGGATTGTTTTGGAAAATGTAAGCGACTTTTGTTTCAGTTATATGAACTTATTTTTGGTGAAAAATGGATTCTTGAATAATGTCTATGAGGATAGAGCCAAATATTTTTAAGATTGTCTGGACTTAAGCAAACAATCATTTTGCTTATATTAATATAAATAATGTGATCCACTTATAAGTATATGGATACAAAACTGTTCCTCGAGAAGTTGGCTTGAAGTTAGTATGAATAGTTTTTGAGAACCAAATAAAGTCGACATGGATTATTCTAATAGGACTGACAAACAAATTGTTTTTCAATGTAAGTTAGAGTATTTAATTTAGGATTCAACAATCAATACAAAGTCAATATGTAAATCATTTATATTTTGAATCAACTCTATAAATATATATATATCTACTTCATTTAATTAATAACTTGTGCATTTCTTCCAAATAAATAGATTTTAGAAAGCCTTAGACAATTTAGGAATCTTAATACTTGTTTTTCAGTAACATAAATCAGAATATTGAAGATGAAGGTGAATTAAAGATGGTTTGAAAAATAAATATTGCAAAGAGAAACTGCGTGAAACATAAACCACCAAGAAAATAAAGGATCTAACAATGTACAAATGTAAGAAAATAAATGCGGTAAACTAAATTACTGAGGATAAAATAAGAATTGGTAAACTTTTTTTATTAAAGTGGTGACCCAAATTGCTACGATCTTCATCGGAGTTGTCATTATCATATTCCCGACATTCTCAAAGTATTTCTTTTTTGTAAATACAATCTATTTCCTATTTTTGAACACAAATAACCTATTTATATTTTCTATTCTTTTTCACATCTAAGCAAAATATAAAACTAAAGAAAATTACAAAATAATTAGAATAATTGTCCAAAACCACTACATTGTGTCCTTTATGTCTACTAAGCCCACATCAGCAGTAAATTCTTCTCAATGTTTCTTTTGATCTTTATTGTTAACTTCTTCAATTTTATATTTGTGAATGCTTCTTTCAAGAAACTATCCATTCTCTTTCAACTTAGAACAAGAATAAAACAAACATAAACACAATTTATCAATATCATTGTAATGGGTTTTAACATTTACCATTCTACTTAAATAATATATAGCACATTACACTCCATTTGAGTTTTCTTGCGCTAACATGCTTGTTATTGTTTTTGTCGAAGTTGATACATACAATCTCAGCGATTTTCCTTGAGTCACTAGTATAAACACTAGAGGATTAATCAGTACCACTTTCACTTGTTTGAAATCTTCATCTTGTTCTTTCTCCCACTTGAACTCTTGCTCTTTTTTTAATCTTACCAAAGGAAAACACACATGAATTTTTCTTGGTAAATTTGAAATAAATCTCCTAAAATAACTTATTTTACCCAATAGTGATTGCAACAATTTCTTCTTCGTTAGAGCTATTATATCAATTATTTCTTTGACATTTTTTCCATCAATCCCGAAGCCTTTCATAAACAATGAATCCTAAGGATTCACCTACACTTAAACCGAATGCACATTTTAATAGATTCATTTTCAAACCATGTTTTCTCATTCTTTCAAAAGACTTTCTCAAATTATCTGAATTAGAAATTTTTGATTTCAATTTGATCACAATGTAATCAATATATACTTGCACAAAGTCAACATTTAAATCATGAAAAATCAAGTTCATAGCTTTTTGATAACTAGCTCCAACATTTTTAAATCCAAAAAAGGCATTATTAACCATTCATATATTCCTAATGCCCTCGAGCATCAAAAAACTACTTTCAAAATGTGATTTTCAACTATAAAAATATGATTCTACCCAGAATATCCATCTAAAAAACTTACCATTTCACTGTCTACCACCGCATCAATTAACATCTAAAAAATTAGCATATGGTACTCGTCTTTCGAGTAACCTTATTAAGATCTATAAAATCAATACAAATCCTCAATTCTCCATTTTTCTTAAATATTGGAACTATATTTGAAATCCAATCGACATACATGGTTGTTTTGAAGAATTTTGCCTTTAACAATCTTTCGATTTCTTCTTTGATTTTGTCCATCACTCTAGGTACAAATCTTCGCGGGGCTTATTTTATTGGATTATTTCCTCAATAATAGGCCATCGATGAACGAACAGGTACCTATCCAATCTAGGCATCTCTTCATACTCCCAAGAAAACAATTTTTAAACTAACGCAAAAATTCGATCAAGCTTTCTCTCATTTCTACACTTAGCAAATTTGTTGATAAAGTTGGACGTTTGTTTGTCTCTTCCTTCAGATTAATTTCTTCAAGAGGATCTTGTGGCTGAACTGTTTTAACATGCGAAGATATTAACCTTTCAAATCCTAATTGGCTCTGATCATAGATACAATCTAATAGGTTCCTACTTACACCTATATCTACATTTTTTGACTTCGTCGAAACATTCAACTTATTTATACCCACATTACTATACGTATTCCTATCCCATTATTATTTAACTTTATTGATCAATTTTGAACTCAACATACTCAACATAGGCCTCTAGTTTGGTCCATAAAGACAAGTATTTCTCGCCAACCAGCTTCTTTGGCCATTTCGAGTTTGGTTTTCTCATCTGAATCCCTTCTCGAGATTCATTTCGATAACCCATGGTGAATGTATTTTCTTTGAGTTGAAATCTGTAGTTGTCTCAAAAGTGAATGACTTTGTGATAATAAAACTCTTCAAGGGTCGATTAGCCTATGCCACATTACCTCCGAGTGTTCATCTCTATTCCACATAAACAACTTTTGATGAGTTGTCGAAGGGACTGCCCCAAATCCACGAATCCATTCTCTCCCTAACAAAATATTAAAGTTTGCTTAAGATTAGATGATTATAAACATTGTGACTCTTGTGTACCTACGGTCACATCGAGCATGATCATCCCCATCAACCTCGATCGATGACCTTCCGCTGAAATATATTATCATGACATTATTTTAACTCAATCTTGATTTGCTAGATTAGAGCTCTTCAACATGGCTTTGGGAAAGATTTTCATTGTTTGGCCCTCCATCAACCAAAACCTTGTCCACCATTTGTCCTTCGATTTTGATTTACAACATCAAATGCTTTAAATGAAACCTCGTCTCTTTAGAAGGTGGTTCTATCTAAGTGGTTTTTAAAATGCAACCTCCTATATCCATATCACTTTTGGCTCCATCTCAGGTTCATAATGATCTTCATGATGAAAATCATTCATCCTTAACTCATTTTCATAATGAATTGGAAATTTTGCCATCAGGATTGAGATGATGCCAACGCTTAAGTCCTAGTAGTTTAATTTCGTCATCCATGCTAGGGTGATCAAAGTTTTAAAAAAAAACATGATTAGACTAACTCTGGATACCTTGATCGAAGAATCTATTTTCTTGCACTTGCCTCCCAAAAGGGTCATGTCTTTTCATCCTAGGTGCCTTTTGGGTACTCATTTCTCATACTTGGACTAAAAGACAATCTATCAAACTCATTCTTACTCTTGAGCAGCTTTTGATTCGTAGGGTAAAATGGGCATCTTCCAACCTATTCATTCATTGGGGGCTTTGCATGTGGAACAAAAAATTTCACAAACCTTTGCATATTCTCGACCTAAGCCACTTGCTTATTTTTTGTAATACTTGCTGTCTTTCTTCTGACAACCTTGAAAGCCTTTATAGCGCATTGATAAAAACCAATAATGCACCTAGGGTAGAGAGTCACATCCTGATCTTTCTCTCTCTTTTTGGTCAAGAAATCTATCATGGAGTCTCCCGCTTTTGGATAAATTTTATACTCGAACTCGAATCAGTCTAACTCATTCTCGAAGTGATCCTCCAATGTATTAAGTTTCACATGTGTTGGGTTCATGTCTTCAGAGCTAACATCAACCATCATGATGTTTAACACAAGGAATTTTCCAACACCATCTGTAGTGTCAAGATTGGTTCTACATATCTCACCTAATTCTTGAAATGGTCAGTATTTAGTATCTTCGGTTTATCCTAATATTTAACCTTTCCTTTAGTGATTGCATCTGGATAGTATTCCTGAAATGTATGCGGTTATTAGTCATATGACAATGAGGATTGTGAAACTTACAATATTTTCTTCCTCTTCTTTATTCTAAAGAGGGAATCTTATGGTCATCATTAAACTTCATTTCTTTATCTTTCGAAAGAATATCAAAGATTTGGTCAACTTTAGATACATTGAATGTATATGTTCGATTTCCCATTTGTTATTTGTTGGCATAAATAACTTGGATGATTTGGTGCTTGAAGATTTGATAAAGTTTTAATGAAGGTACTTTAAGCCATTGTCTTGGAACATGTTTGAACCATGCTTACATTGATGAAGATGTAAATATTTGATTTTTTATGAGTTGATCAAGCCTTGTGTGCGTGCTCTCTATCTGGATAAATCATGGGAAAAACATGCTTGAAGATTGTAATTTATATTGTAAACCATTTTGCATTAATTAGATGTATATGGTCTTAGTTGTATCTTTTAATTTGTTCAAATGTTTTTCAATAAGTTAAATGGTGTCTTTTAATTTGTTAAATGTATTTTTAACATATTAAAAGGTTAGCTGCAGTAGTCTTAACCGAGAGTTATTCAATCTGTTGATTTATTTTGCAATCAACTGATTTCACTTCAGTTAAGTGAAATCACCGATTGATTTAAAAATCAACTTGTTGAATTTTGTAACAGTTTGACTATAAAAACTATATTTTTTTGAAAGAGAGGTAAGAAGACCATTTTTGAGCACAAAATATTTCTGGAAATTGTGGAATTCTATCTCTTTTGTGATCATAGAAAGTGCATTTGTTGAAGATTGATCTTAGATTATTCTTGGAACATTTTGCTTGGTGTTTGAAGCTTGAAAAAGGTGGTTGTGGTAGGAAAGACTATGCTACCACTAAAGTTTGGTCTTTCTCAAGCTTTTAGGTTGCACCTAGTGGTTTTCCAGGTCTGCAAGATGTGTCTTGTTGGTTGGTTTGGTTCTTGTGTGATTCAAGAGTCATTGTGTGGTGTTCTTGCATATTTTAAAAGTGTACTGTTGTGAACTTTGTAAATCTTTTGAAATAGTGCAAAGTCAGGCTCAAAGTACCTTGACTAGCTGGATGTAGCTCAGGTTTGAGTGAACCAGTATAAAAATCTTGTGCATTGTTATTTTCTCTAACCCTTCTCTCTTGTATTTCACTCTAAAGTTTAAAGAATTTTGATTTGAATAATCTTTTTGACATTCTTGTGTGATCTGGCATTATCTACAACATTTCTCATGTTTGTATAACTCATTTGAACCTATCTTGATTGATCTTTCATATTGTTCTTGCTTTAAATTACAAATTTTCATTTTTGCATTTTTCCCAATTTTTTAGTCGACTATATTTGTGATTTAACCTATTGATTATATTAGAACTGTATCTGTTTAATGAAATCACTCGGCCAACTCTTTTTTTGATCAATTGAAAGTGTCTAGTCTAGGAGTGTTTGCATCCATACTTGGTGGTTGATTTGATTCAATTGAAAACTGTTTTAGGTTTTTAAAAGTCACCTTATTTTTTAACTAGCCAATTCAGCCCCCTTTTTCTTGGCATTTCAACCATTTCAATACTTACATATTCACTTCACGTTTTTGTAATAATTTACACATATAAGGTGGTCCTATTTTCAACTTAGCTAAGTTAACTTCTTAACTTTCACTCATATTGTCCTCATTCATTTATGATATTTCTAATAAAATTACTTCTCGAAGTACCTATATAAGATACTTTCTCTTTCTTTATAGGTTTCTCAAATCTTCAATATCTTTCTTTCTCATATTTAATTTGTTTAATTCTTCTCACTTTATCTGCCAATTAGGCCATATCCCTTAATGGTAAATTTATTAATTTCTTATGTATTGAGAACTCTAACCAGATGTTGTCATCCTTACTAACTCATGTTCTGGAATTTCAGTAACATACCTATATTTCATTCGTTGAAATGTATTCAAATAATCATCCATGTTCTCATTATTGAAACTTTTCACATTCATTACATCAATTAGTCTTACCTGTGTTTCTCTGCTAAAGAACTGTTCACAAAAATTCTTTTCCAATTAAACCTAGTCATGTATTGAATTTGGAGGTAAATTTGTGAACCATGTAAAAGCACATTTTGTCAAAGAACTCAGGAAGTACTGCATTTTCAAGTTTTCACTTAATGTTAAATCCTTACACTCAAATTTAGGTATTTTATACCCTTTAGATGGGAATGGAGACACGAAATAACGTTGATTATAAAGTTTTACTTTCATTCCTTGGTTAGGCCCTTGATTCACATAATTAAACTATATATTGTGTGGATTATAATATTAACCAAAATCATCTTTTGTATAGTTTGTATTTTCCTTCTATCATGTAGTGGACTACAAAATATTTGGTCTAAATTCGAACACTACATTGCTTTTCCATTTTTCCCTATTTTATGAATATCATGGGTATTAAAAAATAAAAAAAAATAGTGTATCTACTTGTACAAATATGACTTTTGCACATTAACCTTTTATAGGGGGTAGTGTTCTTTGAGCTAGCCAATTACACACTGGTTGGTTTGAGGGAGGGCCATGAAGCCTCCCCCTCATGTGGTGCATGCATAACATGGTTTCTCATGGCACATGGGTCGCATTGAGCCTCCCACGGTTGTTTACGTTTAGCCGTCTATCCAAGTTTTGCGGTATGCCACAACTAGCTAGCTTAGTGCCAATATTTGTGAAAAATTGAAATTCATGGTTTTTGAGTTTTGGTGGTTGGAATGGACTACAAATGTCCCTAAATGACTATTTTAAAAGTTATGGTCATTAAAGTTTTGAGGTTTGTGAGTTTTAGACTTATCCAAGTTTGGCTGTTTGTTGCGGCTAACTAGCTTGGTGCCAAGATTTGTGAAAAACTGAAATTTGTGGTTTTTAAGTTTTAGAACTGGAGTGAACTCCAAATGTCCCTAAATGACTACTTTAAAAGTTATGGTGCATAAAATTTTTGAGGTTTGTGAGTTTTGGACTTAATCAATTTTGGTAATTTGTCGTGGCTAGTTAGTTACTGCCATAATTTGTGAAAAACTAAAATTCGTGGTTTTTGAGTTTTGGTGGCTGGAATGCACTCCAAATTTCCCCAAATGACTACTGTAAAAGTAATGGTGTACAAAAATTTTGAGGTTTGTAGGTTTTGGACTTAGCCAAGTTGTCCGGTTTGTCGCAACTAGCTAGCTTTGTGCCAATATTTGTGAAAATTTGAAATTCGTGGTTTTTGAGTTTTGGTGGTTGGAATGCACTCAAAGTATCCCTAAATGACTACTCTAAGAGTTATGGTGCATAAAAGTTTTGAGGTTTGTGGGTTTTGGACTTAGCCAAGTTTGGCGGATTGTCGTGGCTAACTAGCTAGCTTGGTGCCAAAATTTGTGAAAAAATGAAATTCATGGTTTTTAAGTTTTGGAGGTTGTATCACATTCCAATTTCTGAATGACTATTTTAAAAGTTATGATTCATAAAATTTTTGAGGTTTTTGGGTTCTAGACTTAGCCAAGTTTGACGATTTGTCGCGGCTAGCTAGCATGGTCCCAAGATTTGGAAAAAATGAAATTCGTGGTTTTTGAGTGTTGGTGGTTGGAATGCACTCCAAATGTCCTCAAATGACTACTGTAAAAGTTTTGGTGCATAAAAGTTTGAGGTTTGTTGGTTTTGAACTTAGCCAAGTTTGACAGTTAGCCGCGACTAGCTAGCTTGGTGCCTAGATTTGTAAAAAAATCAAATTCATGGTTGGAATGCACTTCAAATGTCCCCAGATGACTATAGTAAAGTTATGGTTCATAAAAGTTTTATTGTTTGTGGGTTTTGAACTTAATCAAGTTTTGCGGTTTGCCACAGCTAGCTAGTTGCATAACATGCTATAGGAGGTTGAAGAACTTGAAGAGGAAACAAGCTGCAATGTACTAGACCTCTACAACTCGAGGCTTCAATTGGAAAACCTTCCACCAAGGATCTTTCCTCTTTCCACCCTTTGTGACTTTCACTTTTATTTCCACCAATTGTAAGTATTTTGTACTATTTCTATCAAATGAGGTTGTGATTTCTGATTCTATTACTGGTAATTGGCATTATCATGTTTTTTTTCTTTTATTTTTATTTTATTTTTATTATCTTTTCATATATTTCAGGTTTGATTTAACAAATTTGGAAAAGATAAATATTTGGTTTATATTTTGTAGATAAGTAGAAATCTAGAGACTTAAGAAAATTATCAACAAAATCAGTAGAGATTACCATATATTTTAAAAAATATATATCAACAAAACCATCCACCAAGTTAGTTACTTCAATTACCATACAAAATGTTTGAAGAATATCTCAAAGATATTGTGCTTTAGAAGATTAAAATATATCTATCTATAATACAATTCAAAGTATCATAAAAAGCAAAATATTACACGTGTCATCTTCTTATCAATTCTCAACCCCTCTTTGTCACTTTCCACCACACTCACTTTTTCTACTCTCTTCACTTTCCCTCTCTCGAACCCTACCATGTCTTTCGCACTCTCCACTTCTCTGCCTCCTCAAACCCTAGCCACCTCTCTGTCGCCGCCTCAAACGCTCTCCTTTGCTCTGCCTCCACAAACGCTCTTCACCTTTCTTCCACCTCTAACGCTCTCCACCTCTCTTCCTTCTCAAACGCATTCAACATTTCTGCCGCCTCAAACCCTCTCGACGTTTCTTGCGACTCAAACCCTCTCTAGTTCTGTGCCACATGAAACCCTACTATTTCAATCTCATATGTTCTTCGAATTGCACTCTCTACCTTTCTGCCTCCTCAAACCCTAGCCACCTCTCTAGCGCCGCCTCAAATGCTTTCCATCGCTCTGCCTCCACAAACGGTCTCCACCTCTCTTCCACCTCAAACGCTCTCGACCTATCTTCCTTCTCAAATGCAATCGGCATCTGTGCCGCCTCAAACCTCTCCACTTCTTTGCCACCTCAAACCCTAGCATTTCAATCTCATATCTTCTTCTAATCATACTTTCTATTTTGATCTCTTCAGTTCTCATTTTGAAACCCTAATTTTTTTCTTAATCTTAGTGATTCCAACTTCTTTTACAGTTATTTTTTTTCTTATAACTCATGTTTTTGTTTTTTTTTTTTTTGTGTAGATTGTTTTTGGGTTATTCGTTCAATAACTCTAAGAAGATACCTTCATCATGACGAGGATTGCGGATTCCAGTTTCTGATGACACCTTTATCATGATGAGGATTGCGGATTTCAGTTTCTAATCACAATTAAGCAATCTTCCATACTACCGTTTGAAAATTATTTTTTTGTGGCCTATTTAATCTTTTATTGGTTTCTATTACCTAAGAAAGGTGCTTATTAATTGTAGCAGGAAATGCTTCACTGTTAATTGATTTATCTTCATTTGTATATGGACTCAATAATTTATATGTTTTGATTAAACATGTCTTCCATTGTTATTGAGTTTCTGATGTCTGATCAAATCACTTTTCTCCATCCTTGATGTAATTTGATCTTTTATTCTTAATGTCTGTTGAAGTTTGATCTGATTGTCCCTCAACTTTCAAGAAACCCCAACATTTCAGGTTTACTTAATTCTTATGTAGTTTTTATAGTTGCTATTACTTTTCATTCATTACAAAATATACTTCTGTTGAAGATAGGTTATTAAAGCTTATCACTGAAAGCTTATGGTGGTTTACTCATTTTTGTTTTTTTTACCTTTATTACTCAGATAGCTTGATGTCAAACCAAGCTGCCACTGTTGTCTTAGTCAGTTTTGGAATTCCAGGAAAAAGGAAGCAATTTTATTCAAAAAAGATGTCCACCTACTATTCCAGAAAAAATGATGCAATTGGTCTGATAATGCAATCCCTTTAATATGTTGTATTGTTTTTTTTTGTTGTATTGTTGATTCAAAGATCTTCCATACTACCGTTTGAAAATTATTTTTTTGTGGCCTATTTAATCTTTTATTGGTTTCTATTACCTGAGAAAGGTGCTTATTAATTGTAGCAGGAAATTCTTCACTGTTAATTGATTTATCTTCATTTGTATATGGACTCAATTAATACATATGTTTTGATTAAACATGTCTTCCATTGTTATTGAGTTTCTGATGTTTGATGAAATCACTTTTCTCCATCCAGGATGTAATTTGAGCTTATATTCTTAATGTCTGTTGAAGTTTGATTTGATTGTCCCTCAACTTTCAAGAAACCCCAACATTTCAAGTTTACTTAATTCTTATGTAGTTTTTATAGTTGATATTACTTTCCATTCATTACAAAATATATTTCTGATAAACATACTTTCAGGTTTTTCTTTTACCTGTATTACTCAGATAGCTTGATTTTAAACCAAGCTGCCACTGTTGTCTTAGTCAATGTTGGAATTCCATAAAAAAGGAAGCAATTTTATTCAAAAAAGATGTCCACCTATTAAATTTAAAAATTTTAAATTCACCTACCTTTCCATGATTTTTAACGTTTTGTTTATTTGATTTTATGTCTTTTGATATGCAGACATCAAGTCAGTTCTTTCCTTTTTCATCTACGTTACAACATTTATGTTACTGTTTCCATTACTTTAGTTCTTTCCTTTTTCTTCTTTGTGTTATAAATTTTCAAATGTTCAAACGACATTTTTATTTGAAATCAGATCTTTATTTCCTATTTTCGTTTATTTGTCAACCTTTTGCAGCATTTAAAGTGACTTTATGTTGTCTTTTTCTACTGCTCTCTGCCATATTTCCTTTTCTTGCACAACATTGAGCCATGTGAAAAACAACTTTTGGTTTCTTCTGTGGTCTTCATATTTTTGTTAGTCACTTTTCCCAATTTTTACTCCATTTGGTTAACTAAAACCACAGTCTGCGTATTGTTTTAGTAAATATCTTTACTCATGTAAAAAAATTGCTTTTGCTTTTCCCGATTGTTTCTAAATTTGTGAAATGAAAACCAGAGCATGCGTATGGTGTTCTTTTTTATTTATGATCTTCCAATATTTTTTTATTATGTGTTTTTGTTTTGTACAAATACATGTCTCCAGACCTTCCTTCATTCCTTACTATTGTCTAATTTCCCTCATTCCTTACACCATGTCTGTTATCCAAAAACACATTACAAGAACTCAACCCGAAGAAGGAAAGTTAGAATATTGTTGCAAGAGTGGTAAGGTTATGGTTTGTTGAAGATTACACAAAAGGAAAATCTCCATGTTCCATGGAAATTGTTCTTCAAGACAAAGAGGCACCGTCCTAAAACTATAAACACCTTTTATTTTTTTACTTTTCCTAATTTTTGTATTTTTACACATAAGTTTTCATTTATGAATATGTTTTTGCAGGGTTTCCTAATGGATGCATCTGTTAGACGCACATTGATATACAAATTCCAGTCTGAAATCAAAGAATATAAGGTTTACACCATTCAATCTTTTAGTGTTTCATGTAATGGTGGTTCTTATAGAACTACAAATCACACCTATAAGATCAACTTCCAATTTGGAACCAAGGTCAATATGGTTGAAAGTACCTTAGTTCCGAAACTAGAACTTCATACACCCCTTTTTCAACCATCATAGCTTCTGGTTTTGACACAGATTACTTAGTTAGTAAGTATATTTTTGTTTTTTTTTCTTTCTCTTTGCGTTTAACTTTTTGTTAATGTTTTTTTTTCTTACTTTTTCCTTTTTTTGTAGATGTCATTGGAATGTTTACTGGTGTTGGAACAGAGAGGGAGCTAGAGAAAGGTGGTAAGAAAACCAAAATGAATGTCATCCTTATTGAAGCTGATGGGTAAGCGGATTTCATTTGTTTTTCTTCTTTAGTGTTTTTAATTTTTTTTGATGGATTTCATCTGTTTCTCTTTTCATCTGATTTTTTACATGCAATAGTTTGCGACTGGAGTGTACTTTATTTGGTAAATATGTTGATATGTTAAATGCATTTCTGGCCTCTGGAGAGGATCAACATGTTGTCATTGCTTTACATTATTGCAAAGTGAAGACCTTCCAAGGTAACTAACTTTGATTGATTATTACAGTTGTATTAATTTTTAAAATTGTTTTTGACATGTTGTCTTTTATAGATAAAGTTTCTATTCAAAACTCTATGAACTGTACCAAGATAATTTTTAACTGTGATGGTGAAGATGCAACCAAGTTGAAAAAAATGTAAGTATATATACATAAGATATATCTTTGTTTATAGATAGATATATGTATATCTTTGTAATATAACATTTTTTTGACGTAGGATGTGGGATAGTACTGAATCTCCTTCTCAACCTCTTACCCAACTTTGTCCTTCTTCTAAAGTTAGCTTGGAAGATGATTTCATTAAGCTGCATCCTAGGAGTTCAATTGAAGGTCTCAAAGATTTTAAACAGGTTCAAATATTTGTCTCTATGTTGCATATAAATTTTTTTTATTAATTACCGTTCATTTTTTTTTCATATTGTTTCATTATTTATTTTTCAAGAAAGTACTTTTGTAGTAAAGGCTACTATCAAACATGTGCTAGATCATGATGATTGGTGGTATACAGCATGTATCTGCAACAAAGCAGTATATCCTGATTCCAAAATGTTTTTTTGTGAAAAGTGTAACAAACATGTTATTAAGGTTAAACCTAGGTAATATTATTAATCTTCAGAATATGATTTTATTAATATAATATTATAAAAACTTAATAATGTTCATAATGTCTTTAATGTTTTTTTTAGGTATAAACTTAAACTTCGTGTAATTGATGCTACGGATTCTACAACTTTTGTTGTATTTAATCGTGATGCAAGTGCAATGTTGAAGAAATCATGCTCTGATATTCTTGACTTACAAGACAAGGTTAAGTTTCATATGTAATCATTTGTGCTTATATTGTTGACATTTAACTTAAATGTTTTGTTTGATTTTCAAATTAATTCACAATCAATATTTTCCTATTCTATATTGGTGATATCGCTGTCGTTAGGCGATCAAATTACCACTACTTTAGCAACTTCAGTATTGCCAGTTAGTAGTGAACAAAATAGTTAGGGTTAAGATAACCTTGAGTCGTCTCACAACGAATACGGAATTGATCTCAAATATTTGATTCTTAAAAATGCAATTAAAACTAGCAATTATAAAAAAATAGGGGGTTTTGATATGCAAAGAAAATGACACAGAAGATTGTAAACACAGTAATAGTAAATAGGTCAATTCCACTGCTTTTTCTAAATAAGATTCTTCATTGGTTATCTAGAGATTATTGTT
>Ga0214542_1004472_pt1 | contig 27689 bp, 16 predicted proteins | sample CNSS1metaG_FD_160096 | JGI IMG/M metagenome (GOLD analysis project Ga0214542, IMG submission 160096) | Root nodule microbial communities from cowpea collected in UCLA plant growth center, Los Angeles, California, USA - CNSS1 | ecosystem: Host-associated > Plants > Roots > Nodule | place: USA...
TTATTAGGAATCCAAGTGTGAGTCTAAGTCCCACATTGACCAGAAATGAGAAAGTAGAGCACCATATAAGAATCAAGACCCATAAACTCATTGCCTTAAGGTTTTGGGTTGAGAGTGGTGTCAGTGTCTTATGTGGTTAGGCTCAGATCTCATTGGTGTTGTTCTCCCCAGTGAAACCCCCTCTCTATAAACCTGACATGGTTTTCCAAAGCTTGAATTCCTGAGTGGTAAATCAAAGTCATTATATGCAAGTGAATGTTGTCACTTTTAACCTTTGCTACTTTTTTGGTCTCTAACTTTTTCCACAATTATCCAATTGAGTTGATTATTTTTGCATTGTATTCTTGTTTCAATTGTCTTTGAGTACAAGAACATAATATTTGGAGTTTTGTGGAAGTTGCAGATTTATTTTGAAAATTCCAGATAATGTGTAAGAGGTGCTGATTTATGATTTTAGGTGTTGTTATGTGCTTGTGAAATTTACTTGAGACAATGAAGCCAACCTAAATGAATTTGGTGTTGTGAAAATGTATGTAATGAAGCACTCAATCTAGTTATAAAAAATTACTAAAGGAAGCTTGCTTGAAAAGCCTTGGACGAGAACAATTGCACCTGAACATGCCTTACTTTGGTAACTTGCAAGGGGAGCTAGACTAAGCATGCCAAAATACACCTCTATAAGTACCCATTTGTTAAAGTTCATTACATTAAGTTTGTCTTGTGATCACGATATGATTGTATTATTTTTTCAGGAAGAGATACAACAATTGAAGTAGCACTATATCAGTGATTAGGTTCTTGATCCGGAAAATGTCCATAGAGATATTATACTTCATGAATTTGGTCTTTATGTACGCAGATAGGCATCCACAAAAAATAAGACATGTTATGTATTATTGTAATTATTTAAGCAGATAAACATAAAATTAAATTGTACAAAATCTAAATATTTATGTTTTTAAATGACAAACAATATTCATACCTTCAAAAGGGAACTTTGGTCACCCTTTTAGTCTTGGTTAGATGGTTGCAAGTCCTTAAGGAATCTTTGCACATTTTCGTCTAGCGTTGTGTGTCTCACTGGGGTTTTCAGCTATGTTACTTTCAAAAGGGGCATATTTATTTTAATTTGGGCACTCAAAGTTTCCCTCTCTGCAGTTGTAGGTTTTGAACAATCAGGAGACGAAGATCAAATGCTTGACTTGATAAAGTCAGTACCTCTTCTTTGAAAAATTCAAAACTTAAAGCAAAACAAAACTTAATTCTACTTCTTTATTTTGATTTTTCTAAAGAAAAAGGAAGCATTTTATATCTAGACACATATAGTATTTAAAAAGAGGATTTTAACAACAATTTTAAAATAATAACTATTTTTACACCTTAAATAAATAATTATTCTAATTCTAGAAAATTACTCACTACACCAACACTAAATATAAACTTTTATTAAAGAAAAAAGTAGTAAAATTAGATGTTATCAAACTTGAATTACATTTAGCCTCAATTATCATGTCATGTTTTTGTGTTCCAAAAGAAGCAAATCTTTGCCAAGATAAAAAAGTCAAAGACACAAAGGTTCAAAGTCACAAATCAATTGATGAAGAAATCACAATACATGACTTTTTCAATCAAATATGGAAAAATATTAGATTTATAAATGATAAAACTGCCTCTAATGTAATCGTCGCCTTAATTCAATATCATGGTTCATGCTTAAGATGTTTCACTTTTCATAATGTCGAACCAATGTAACACAATCTTTTTATGTACATATAATATTAATCATTACTTATAATTAACTTTCTCATTAACTTAAATATGTAGTTTACATCCTTCAAGAACAAAATTGAATTTTTTTCTGCTAAGTGCAAAAATATTTTTCAATTACATATAAGCTCCTACAATTTGTTAAAATTACAAATTGACCCTTATTTTACTCAATCCTTAAATTTATTTTTACATAATTACAATTTAGTCCCTGAAAATTTTTGAATATTGCAATTTGGTCCTTAATCATCTAATTATGTTGATTTTGCAAATACAATAGAAGTTTAATGAAAATTATTCATTAAATATACAATTATTAAATTTATAATGATTCTTATTTCTTATTCCTTATTTGGTTTCTAGTAAGAATTTTAAACTAAATTTTTTAATATTTTTGGATTTCATCGGTAATTCTGTTGTAAAATCCAACCCTAATAAAATTCATAGAAACTTTTTAAAATCTCAGAAAAATGAAAATGAAAGTAATCCATAGGAATAGATGTTGAAATGTATTAAAACTAATTTGAAATGTTTTTTTTTTATAATGAAATACATGCTTTCTTGTTTATTAAAGGGTTAAAATAGCAATTGTGTAATATAAACCCATGAACTCAATTCGATTGTTTCAAAACCCATTTTTCTTTTGATGTTTAAAATTTTGTTGAAAAAAAATACAAAATTTATTGATAAATAAAAAGATGGAATTAAGTTTTTTAAAAATTAAAAATTATTATTATTAGAAAAAAACTTTAGGACGTGTTTGGATCGATGATCTACTATACACGACAATGCATTATTTTTGGATCAGTGAATTTGCGATGATTTATAAGCGTTGATTTGAGTGGAACACGCTTTAGAGGTTTTAAATTTAACCTATTTACCATTACCTTTTTACTTTTTGGCAAAGATTATCTGGATATCATTAATTAAAATCCTATACATTCTTAATTTTTATATTGATATAGTTACGTTATATTACACGAACATAACTTTAAAATAACACTAAAATAATAGTGTTAATTATAATATTAATAACAATTACAATAAGATGAAAAATAGAAATTATTATTATAATTTAATAAATTAAGTATTATAATATAAATATTAATAATAAAACTATAATATTATTAATAATAATTGTATTAATAATAATAATAATATTCTTAATTTTTATTATAATTTTAATATGATTCTAATGATAATGAATTTTGAATAACAATTTTAATTTAATTTTGACATAATTTGTTCTATTTAAATTTAAATTTAGTTAAATATGTTTTGGTCCCTTGATGTGTTTTATGATAACATTTGAGTTGTTTGTTTGCATCTGATATATTTTCGCTTCGATGTTAGTTGAGAAATGAGCTTGAAACATCAAATAAACATAACAAAAATTGTTCAATGAACTAAATCTAACATATTTATAGAGTTAAGGGACTAAATTAGGCTAAAGTTTCAAATATGAACTAATTCCAATTTTTACTAGAAGTTAAGGGACTAAATTTATATTTAACCCTTAAATTTATATAACATTTATCATTAATGGTAAAATGGTAATCATTTAATTTAATCTATTAAAACATTTTTTAATTTATCAAATCCATAATATCAGACATAAACTTCCACAAACTTTCATCTAAAATCCAATTAAATCACATAATCTTTTCCTTAATCCAAACTACTACTTTCACATCATTTTTCTCTAAATCCAATTTCCAAAATCACTCTTCAAATCCAACCACGCCTGAATTAAGAAATTTAAAATTAGTAAATATTTTTTAAAATGATGATAAAAAAAGGAAAAGAAAAGAAAAGGAAGCAATGAAATGGGCTCATTTTTGGCCCAAACCTTTTTTTTTTAAAAAGAAACTATCATTTATATTTTTGTTTTTTTGTTTATTATTAGATTCCATTCTTTTTTTTTTAAATATTCCACACATTCCTATTCTTTTCAAAATATGTTTTTGCATTATTTTTTAGTCTTTCAACCTAATTTTTTTAATATCCTCACTCCTTTTTGTTCATTTCACACTTGTTTTTATTGGATTTGCCCGTCTCTCGCCTTTGCCTTTCACACCTTTGAAATCCTCTCCACTAAAAAAAATGACACATGTTAGTCACTTTTTTCCACACTAACAAAATATTGTTTTTTGTTTTCTACATCACATGCCTCTTCACTCACTCACCGGTTTTTCTTAATTAACCCCATCATACACTTTACATTAGGGGGTCATCTTCATCTTTCAGGCACAACACACAATTCATCATCTCATTTTCATCGCCATCACAGTTAAATCTTCATCCTCTCAATTCCTCCGTCATAGCAAGCTCGCGTTCTCCACTATCTCCCTCGTGGCGTTCAACACAAACATAATCTCCACAATTTTCCCTCTCTTCCATTCATCAAATTTAGTCTGACACATCACATTACAAAGAGCAGTTACACAATAGAAGAGAACCAACGTAAGCATAAATAAAGAATCATTATGAAGATAACACACGAGGAAACATAGACAAGAGAAGATGAGCCAAAATTGAAGGAAGGAGAAGGGTTGTATTCCTCTGATGCATTTACATTGCTCTGCTGCATATTTTCTTTGTATTCATCACCATGTGTTCTTGACTATCTCCATTGCACCTCTCCTCCGATTCATAATGACATAACTAATTCATATTTACATAACAAGCATATAAACACATAACAGACAGTCAGTGAAATAGAAGAAGATAAGAAACAAACGTTACAAAATCATAGGATAATACATTGTCTGAGCTTAACTTATTCTTGACTAGGTGGAATTTTCAATTTATGATATACTCTAAATTCAACAAAAGTGTTTGTTCCTATTTCACCTAAATCTCAAATTCTCTTTGTTTCTGTTTCACCTGTAAATGATCAAGGTTCTTCAAAACATTTTTCTCTGTTTGATGTCCCTGTTTCGCAATGCCATTTTCAAAATCACCTTAATGAAATTCCTTCATAGTTTCATTAATTTTATTTTGCTTGATATTGGTGGAATCTTGGGAACAATTACTTCGTACTTCTAGTTGAGGTTTTGAATCTCGTCATCGGTGACGGTCTTGGCTAAGCGGTGTATATTTAGTCGTATGAATTGGTGTTATAATGTCTATCTCATGCGGTGAATCAAATGAAGATGGGAATGCTTCTGGTGAGAATCGACGTTGTTGCTGACAGTTCCTACCGATCGAAGGGCGAATGGTGGTGAAAGACACAACTACTCCAGTGAAAGGAAGAAAGGCACATACTAAGGTGGAGTAGTCTTTGCTCGCTGATAAACGTTTGGCATGTGAACTAATTTTTACAAGCATAAAACTATAATAAAAACTTCAATCAAAATAAGAATGGTTAGATGATTGATTTCGTATCCTTTTTTATAGAATTTTACTCATTTTCCATTGATGCAAACAATGTAATCATCCACTTGAGTTTATTCAGAGCTATTTTAACCCTAATCTCTTAGTAGGTAAAATTTATTCATTAAATTCGAATCCCAATTCCTTAGGTCAATTTACAAAAATTCAACAGAATCATGTAAATCAATAATAATCTCTATTGCAAACTAATTAGATATGACCAATCTCCCAATTGTGACATAACCTAACTTGTCTTGTTTATAATCTCAAATAATCCATAATTTTTCAATTGTGAAATTGCTCATAGAATAAACAATAAAACCATAAACAGAGCACTGAAATAAATAACATTAACAAAACATCAATTATAAAGAGTAGAAACTAAAATCCAAAGTTTTACATCAATCCTCCAACAAAAAGAAAATTAGTTCTACATAATGAAAAAAACTAAAATTAACGGAGAAGAGAATGACGAAGATCAAGAAGAAGCTTTTCGTGAACAATCCTCCTCTTTTTTATCTTTTCCACGTTCTCTCCACTTATTGAGGTGATTACTTCTCTCCCTTAACCGTTTTCCCCTCTTTCTCTTTCTTTTATTTTCCTTCTCCTTTAAATCTTTGTCAATCCACGTCATCTTAAGATTTCTCGCTGAAAAATCCCCAGGCCACCTATGGAACTTGTTGTTTTGCACTTGATTTTTTCAAGCAAAATTCATAGGTCATGGAAAAATCCACCAGGCACTTGTGAAACACGCTGTTTTAAATCCTACAACTTGAAGCCAAATCCACAGGTTGTGGATAAATCCACCTGACACATGTGGAACACACTGTTTTGAATCTAACTAACCTCCTCAAGATATGTTTACACAAACAATACGCAACCTCAAATGTATGATCTGAAACAAGATAATGCATGATGAAATTAGTCCAATAATGAATAAATGAATAAAAATGGCCTAAGCTAATGCATGAATACACATTAATTTTATTTGATCATCACTTGCGCGTCACTATGGTTATTATAATATAGTTTTATATTTATGTTATTTGTGTATTTAGTGATATATTCTAGAATATGCCTAATTGTTCGTCCTGGTTGTAACATTTTCTTCTTTTTATTTGACTACTGACTCGCATAGTGTAAGTTTATATATCCGTGTAGGGATGGCAAAGCGGGCCAGCTCGACCCGTTTTGTCTTGTCCCGCAGTTTAATATCAGATTCACTTTTTTGGCCCGCCCCGTAGGTTAGCCAGCGAGCCCGCGGGCTGGCTCACATTTGTGATGAGTGAAATATTTTTTTTTGTTGATTAAAATAAAAACTTTTTTATTTTTTCATAATAATTGATATTCATTTTCTATCGAAATAATTCCAATTAGTTTACCTAATGAAAGACAAGAAAAATAACAACGAAGATTATAACTAAAGTACAATAGGAACATATCACCTAACGAGACATGTACCTAAAAATGCATAAAAAGATATTTCATATTCAAGAACTAAATTCATTATCTTATATACAATGATTATACATAAACATAAACATAATAATAATAACAATAATAATAATAATAAAAGGAACTTAAAAAAGCAACATGATGAATGATGTGAGAAGTAAAAAAAAGGAGAACATATAATTTTGTAAGCAGGCCAGCCCGGCCCGTCCCGCCTTTAACCTACGCAGGTTGCGAACCTATGTGAGGCAGGCCATTACGGGCCAGCGGGTTCAACATCCCAGCCCGCCACACGCTTTTTTGTGCGAGCCTACGACCAACCCGCCTGGCCCGCCCCGAATTGCCATCCCTATATCCGTGTACTCCTTTTACTGTCATAATAAGAAATTCTCAATTATCTATGTCTCTATTCTCAATATGGTATCAAGAGCATAAACTTTATTTTTCATCGCCGATTATGGCCCCTCCTACCCATCCATTGTCCTTTTCTCTTATACTATCTATGTGAAATTCACAAATACCAATTTTTTACTATGGAAACAACAAATAAATCTTGTCATTAAGGCCCACCGTCTTTAGTGCTTTGTTGTCTCTCCACTCATTCCACCATAGTTTCTCAATATTTTAGATTCTGAATTGGGGAAAGAAAACCCAGCCTACACTATATGGGAGACGCAACATCTCCTTTCTTGGCTTCAATCATCACCATCGCCCTATTTCTTGCCTAGGGTTATTGGATGCACTTATCCCTTTCAACTATGGGACAAGATTCACTCCTATTTTCATACTCAAACGAAAGCTAAATCTAGGAAATTGTGTATTGAAATTTAGAATATGATGAAAGGGGATCTCTCCAATAGTGAATTTCTTCTTCGTATCAAAACGATCATGCAGTCACTCCAATTGATTAGTGATCTTGTCTTCAGGTGGAATATGAGTTATTTATATCCTTGATAAACAACAAACTTGACTTGTTCTATTTTGAAGAAATTAAATGTCTTCTTGTTGCATAGGAAGCCATAGTTGAACGATTCTAACAATTTAGTGATAATTTCTTTCTTAATCTCACTTAGACCAACACATGAACAACTTCTGCACCTCATACTCAACTTGCTCAACATCATTCTACTACATCTCACAACTATCATTATCAACAACAACAACCTTTTCATGGAGGTTATCATTTTCGTGGTCATGGAAATCGAGGTCGATGAGGTAGACATAATGGATGCAACTTGGTTCAATGTCAAGTATGCACCAAGTTTGGCCATGTTGCATCCCACTGCTATTATTGTTTTGATCCCAATTACTCGGGGGTTTTTGTATGGTCCTCGTCCACCATTCTACACTCCTTATTACACTCATCGTATGCTATCACAAATACAATTTTACATGACAATTGCTAACCATTCCCATTCTCGTTCACCGACCACCACTCATGTTCCTATTCAATAATCACAAAATTAGTTCATTGATTTAGGGTGATCCTGCTACATTACCTCTTACCCTCACATCCTGCAGAAATTATGCCCACATCTGTTGATGTTACTCTACAGAACAAAAAAGGTTTGTTTGTTCAGTTTTTTGGTTTTGCAATTTTTCCCTCTTCTACCAATCCTCCTTAACAACTTTTCTCATGATAACCATGTCTTCTTTGAATTTCACCCCTCTTTATTTTATCAAGTCACAAGTTGATCAAGCTATCATACTCACAAGGTATTTTGAATCTAATGGATTATACATGTTTCCTACTCTTCTTCTGTAGTCCTCCTCCTGCACGACACATTGTTATTTGTGTCAACATTCCTTATTCGATACATTCAGTGTTCCTTAATCATTATCTCCTTCATCCAAATGCACCATAACTTTATTCACTCAATGAGACCATAGACTAGGTTATCCATCTTCTAATGGTTTAAACATTATCCTTAAATGATGTAATCTTCCTTTATTAAATAAAACACTTGTTCATTTCGGTGTTGCATGTTGTATGAGTAAATCTCACCAACTTCCGTCTCACTCTTCATCCATTACTTATAATAACCCTCTTCAACTCATCTATTGTGACCTTTAGGGACCATCTCACGTGTCATCCTCTCTTGGATACAATTGTTATATTTCATTTGTTGATGCTTATGGTAGGTAAACATGGATTTATTTCCTAAAAAATAAGTCTGATCCTTTCAATATCTTTGCTCAATTCAAAAACAATGTTGAACTTCAATTAAATCAGAAAATCAAAGAGGTTCAACTTATTGGAGTGATGAGTTAAGGTCTCTAACTTCTTTTCTTCAATATTTTGGTATTCACCACAAACTTATTTGCCCTCATACTCACAATGAAAATGGTGTTATAGAATGTAAGCATCGTCACATTGTTTAAATCAATCTCACTATTCTTTCTCAATCTTCCCTTCCATTAAAATTTTTGGACCACGCCTTCCACACTGCAATATATCAGATTACCTACAACTACTAGTCCCTATCCTATACCTTATTTCACCATTTTAAAAAAGAACTTAATTACTCTTTTCTTTGCACATTTGGTTGTGCTTGCTATCCATATATATGCCCCTATAACCAACATAAACTTGACTTTCGAGCTATTACTTGCACCTTCTTGGGATATTCTCCATGTCACAAAGGTTACAAATGCCTTTCTAAAAATGGTCGTCTTTTTATCTCTAAAGATGTTCTATTTGATGAACATACCTTTCCTTTTTCTATTCCATCTTCTGTTAGTTCTTTGTCCACATCCCATTCTCCCCATCTCCCTCTTGGCATTATTCCTTCCACTATTTCATCACCCATACGACATCCCACTCATAATTCAACATCTATTTTATCCTCTCCTGAGTCATCTGTTGTTGTCTCATCTCCTATTTGATGTCCTGTCAGCACCTTTATAACACATATTCTCCCCACTCTTCCTTCCACTATTACCTCTTCCATTCCTCCAATTTCTTGAAACACTTCATCGAGTCATTCCATGCAAACTAGATCAAAAATAACTAAAGGTTTACCCATCCTTCCTTCTCATTACTGAAAAACCTACAGCTGTAAAACAAGCCTTGTCCTTTCCCTTTTAGCACAAAGCTATGCAAGATGAAAATGATGCAGTATTGACTAACAATACATGGTCCCTTACTTATCTTCCTACAGGTCGTTCTATGGTTAGATGCAAATGGATTTTTTGAATAAAAGAAAATACTGATGGCTCTATTAATCGTTATGAAGCCTAGTTGGTAGCAAAATTATTTCAACAATTTGGTTGTGATTACTTTGAAACATTTGCTCCGGTAGTCAAGCCTATCACTATTAGAATTGTTCTCACAATAGCCATCACTAGTCAATGGTCTCTTCAAAACATAAATATCAATAATGCATTTCTCAATGGCATTCTTTATGAAGATGTTTACATGACCCAACCTCCAGGGTTTGAGTCCCTTGATTCCTACTTGGTATGCAAACTAAACAAGTTTATTTATAGTTTGAAACATACTCTTGGTATGAGAGACTTACCATTAATCTCAAAGGTTTTGGGTTTCATCAAAGTAAGTGTGATCTATCTCTTCTAATATACACCTCTACTTCTGATAATATCTTTGTTCTCATTTATATGTATGATATCATCTTTACAGGTTCATCACCATCATTGCTTCAATCCATTATTACTAAATTAAGAATTGTTTTTCCTCTTAAACAACTTTGAGCGCTTGAATATTTTTTGGTCATTTAGGTTGAAAAACTTTCTAGTGGCTTTCTTCTTCTCTCTGAAACAAACTACATTCATAATCTCCTTGATGAAGCTGGAATGTTTGATGCAAAAGGTATTTCTACTCCTCTGCCAAGTGGTGTTAAAATCTCCAAAATTGGTTTCGATTACATGGATGACCTATCTTTGTATCACTCTATTGTTGGTGACTTACAATATGTCACAATTACACGAGCAAGAGTTGGATACAATGTGAATAAAGTTTGCCAATTCATGGCACAATCTCTCCTTGAACATTGGAAAACTATCAAACACATTCTATGTTATCATAAAGGAATTCTCACTTATGGTCTACAACTTCAAACTATATCTTCATTTCAAAATCATTATTCCATTACTACCTTTTGTGATGCAGATTGAACATCTAATATTGATGATCAAAGGTCTACTTTGGCTCTACTCTTGTGTCTTGGTGGTCTAAGAAACAAAGTTTAGTTGCTCATTCAAGTGCTAAAGTAGAATATCGCAATTTAGCTATTATTGTTGCTAAAATTCTATGGTTACAATCTTGTTTACATGAACTCGAGATTCATTGCACAACTCCCTTTGTATACTACGACAATCAAATGTTGTAGCCTTAAATCATAATCTGGTTCTACATTCTAGAACAAAACACATGAAACTCGACATTTTCTTTGTTTAGAAAAAAGTGCTCAATCAATCCTTAGTGGGTCATGATATTCCAACTGTTGATCAAGTTGCAGACATCCTTACAAAACCACTCTCACATGCTCGTTTTTCTACTTTACGTCACAAACTCAATGTTGTTGACTACTATTAATAACCTTGAGTTTGAAAGGGACTATTAGAATATAGTTTTGTATTTATGTTATTTGTGTATGCAGTGATATATTCTCGAATATGCCTAACTATCCCGGTTGTTACATTCTCATTTTTTTCCTTTGATTACTGACTCACCTAGTGTGAGTCTATATATCCATGTACTCATTTTATTGTCATACATAACCCTAATTTCTCATTTTGAATGAGAATACGTAGGAGTAAGATTAATCATTCTCAAGCTAAAATACATATTTCAAAAATATTTTCCTATGATTTTGTATTTGCTTGTTTTGTTTGGTTTTTTTAGAGGAAAGGACAAATATTTTAAATATTAGATTAATTTTACACACTTGAATAAAGGGAACTATCTTCGGATGAAGTTATGGGGTGTTAATACCTTTCCCCACATGTAATTGACTCCTGAATCTAATTTGGTTTCGCAGACCATTCTCCTTTTAGGATTTTCCATAGTTTTTGGTAATAAACTATGATTTACCCATGTGACATGTGAAATTTAATGTAAAGAATAAGTTTGAGTAGAATTTTTTCTTCTTTCCAATGACAACCTTCCAAATGTAATTACTAGGATGAAAGACATATTTCATTTACAAATCATCTTTGTCCTTTTGATCAAAGTTTTACCTATAAATACAACACAATCTCAAATATCTATCTCACAATTTCCTACAACAGGAGAAAAGGCCTAAGGTAAGCTTTCCTCTTCTCTTATTTTTTTATCGTCTCTTATTTTATTATTCTATTCTCTTTTATTCCTTTCTTAGTTATTTAAATTATTAGTCATATAGTTTCATTAAATTAGATCTAGAGTTAGAATATATTTCTTCCTATTCTTCTTAAATCCTACTCTATAACTATGATTTTCTCTCTTTTAAAGCTTCTTGTGAAGCAACTTAAATTGGAAAAATACATCACTTTGAGCCTTTCATTTCAATCGTAGAGTTCCATTAACTTCACCAAAGTAAGGGGGTCAATCCCAAATATCTAACTCTTTTATTTTGGCATATTATTTTCAAGTATACAATCTGCCCATTTTTATTTTGTAACTATCTGTATACAATTTTTAAAATTTTGGATTCATAAATGGATTCCTTAGTTATGAAAATTGATGGGTAGGTTCAAAAGTCACCTCACTTGAAGTTTTATACAAAAAGTTATAAATAAAATAAGGATGTGCCACGTGTCAGCTCCTCATTTTTTTTAATTTTTTTATCTTTTATTTATTTTTTTAATTTTTTTAATTTTTTTTAAAATTATTCATGCCACATGTCACGTCAATATTGTGCCATGTGTCAAGTCAATCAAAGTGACACGTGTTAAGTCATTGTTTGAATCTCAATTTGGTCCATATATTTTTTTATTTTGATTACATTTTGGTCCATTTATTTTGATTACATTTTGGTCCATTTATTTTAAAATTTTAAATATATTTATTTTAACTTTTTACAAAATTGTTTTAAAATTTTATATTTAAATTTATAAAATTATTGTTTTTAAACCAACTCTAACATTTGTATATAAATTATTTAAAACAATTTTGTAACAAGTTAAAATAAATATTTTAAAATTTTAAAACAAAATATAGGTAAAGTTTAATGCAAAATAAAAATTTAAATAAACTTAATATTATTAAAATGTTTAATTAAAATATCATTTTAAAATTTATATAAAAGTTAAATTTAGTTTCAATTTGGAGATGATGGAATTAAAAATTAAAAAAAAATGGACTGAAATATAATTAAAATAACAAATATATGGACCAAATTGAGATTCAAACAATGACTTGACACGTGTCACCTTACTCACTTGACATGTGGGACAATATTGACATGACACGTGGCATGAATAATTTAAAAAAAAAAAGAAAATTTAAAAAATAAAAATAAATAAAAAATATGGTGGTAACACTGTTACCACCATATTAACAAAATGGACCTAATTTTTATGCATTTTCAAAAATATGGACCTAATTGAGACTAAAAAAAATCTTAGGACCTAATTGAGATTTTTGAACAAAAACGTGGACCAATGAAGTATTTTAACATTTTACTTATAAAATACGTATGTGAGGAATGTATCTTTTTTTTTTTTGGTTTTTGCACTGGTTTCAATTTTTGGTATTTATTTCAATTCCAAGTCCATGTCAATTGTCATCCTTAGGGTCAATCACCATAAATCTGAGGTATTGTCTACTTTGGAGCGTGGAACTTCGTTACAGTTTTGTCCTTAAAAAGTGTCTCAGAGGGGGGAAGGAGAAATGACTATTAAATTGTCTTAGGCCTCGACTCCTAAGCAAAGTGAGACTATTGGGCATGGAAGGAACAAGTCCCCCAACCGAGATCTAAGAAAAATGACAAATCATCCTAAATAAAGATCTTAAGATACTGATCCCCAATAGAGGGCTTAAGAGACTGATGGTTCGTTTTAGAATCTCGTTATCGGTCGTACAGTGGGCGTTAATGTTCCGATGTCAAGTTCGTCAACTTGTTATCATTAGGATCAATCACCAAGCATTCGAGATATTATTCGCTTTGAACCATGGAACTCCATCACAATTTAGTTCTTCAAAGACGCCTCGAAGGATAGAATGATGAATAATTATTTAAACTGTCTTTGATCTCGACTCCTAAAAAATGTGAGATTATTGTGCACAGTAGAAACATACCTCAACTCCTACGAAAGATATTACGTTTCCTTTCTTGTACCAAATATGAAATAAATGGATAAATATTGACAAGATTGATGTGCTTGAGAAAAATTTGTCATAAAAATTATGAATATAAGAGTATATATATATATATATATATATATATATATATATATATATATATATATATATATATATATATATAATATAATAAAGAGATATAGATAGACATATATAAAAAATATTTATTCATTATGAATTATGAATTATAATTGAATAAAATAAAAAAAATTGTATAAAACTAAGTTAATCGGTTAATAAAGCAAAATAATACATGTAAAAGATATTTTACGAGATAATAAATAAGTAGATTGAATACTGAAATGTATACATTTTTAAATTTGTTAAAACTATATTTATTTAACTCGATGACTTAACACAATAATTTAATATATACATTCATATATTGTTTAAACGAGAAATGTGTTACGAGGGAGAATATAAAAAATATTTATGTATTATTCGTTATCGTAGACATAAGCGCTATCGTGTCTGTGTATACATATTTTTTAAATATAAATGATAGTATCTTAGTAAGTGATAATAATGTAAGGTTATTAAGTTAATATATAAAATAAATTTATATTTATTAAAAATGAAGTGAAATGTTAAAAATAGAGTGAAATGAATAGAAAGGTTAACTGTTGATGAATAAAACAAAAATTAAGATAAACAATTTTATAGAAAATAGGTAAAAATAACCATTAATTTTAAAAAATAATAAATAATTATATTATAAATGGTAGAATTGATATTATAAAATGTGGATACAAAAGAGGGAATCCTCTTTATTATTGTTAATAAAGTGAAATGAATAGAAAGGTTATTTGTTGATGAATAAAAAAAATTAAGATAAACAATTTTATAGAAAATAGATAAAAATAATCATTAATTTTAAAAATAATAAATAATTATATTATAAAGAATAAAATTAGTATTATAAAATGTGGACACAAAAAAGAGAATCTCTTTATTATTGTTATATTGTTATAGATAAAAAATTGAATAGAACTTAATCGGTCAATAAAGTACAAGAATACATGTAAAAGATATTTAAAGAGATTTTTGAAAGAGAATTAAACATTGAAATTTAATAATAATGAAACAGGAGTCTTCATAGTTTTAATTAATATAAGTATTTCTCCCGGCAGAATGAAATGGGTTTTCTTATCTTATCCTTTGGCGATAACATTAGATCTTTCCGACCCTTTCTGTCAATATATATTAAAAAGCTTGTAGCAAAAAGACGAAAGAAAAATCTCATACTCACAACAGATTTTTCTTTTGTTATCTCAAACCAGTGAAATCAAATCCTTCACAGAAGGGAGAGAGAAACATAGGAATATGGCAACCCAATTGAACCATGTGTTCAGAAGTTCAATTCTGAAGCACAAAACACAATCAGAGACCCCTTTGAGAACCTCACGAAGAACCCCAAGATTTGAAGTGATCAATGCAACAACATCTTCCACCAGAAGTGCAAGGCAGCTCATAGAGTCTGGCACAGTGAGGCCTGTATTGCCCAAAGATGCTTCCTTAGCCATAAACTCGGAGGGTTTTATTCTCCTTGATGTTAGGCCAACATGGGAGAGAGAGAAGGCACGTGTGGCAGGGTCTTTGCACGTGCCTATCTTTGTGGAAGACAAGGATAACAGCCCTATAACTTTACTTAAGAAGTGGGTACATTTTGGATACATTGGGTTGTGGACTGGCCAGTACCTCACTGCTGTGAATTCTGAGTTCCTTAGTCAAGTGGAAAATGTCATTCCTAGTAAGGACACAAAGCTTCTTGTGGCATGCGGAGAAGGATTGAGGTAAGCATAGTTTTAGTTGTACGAAATTATGATTATTTATAAGGTTACGTATCAAATTAGTATTTCACATTAAATTTGTTTCTATTTAAAACTGTGATATATTTTAGTTCGAAAATCTTTAAAATAAATTAATATACTCCTTTGAACCTAATTATTTAACATGTTAAACATTTTTTTACTTCACATTGAAGCGAGAACATGTTAAACGGTATAAGATGAAACTCAGGATCATATATATGCACACACCATTTGAGAGATGTATCCGAACTTCATAGCTCATATCAGTTAACAATCTTTTTTTCTAATCAGTAAAGTTACTAAAAACTTTGATTGAAGCTTTATGCTGGTTTGTGTTGTAAGATCTGACATTTCCCAGTTTACAAAATGAAGCAAGCAAGCAGAGGGATTTGATTATGGCTATGAAGGAGAATATTGATTTGTTGGTTTTGGTGAGTGATTCAGGTCAATGACAGCAGCTTCAAAACTGTACAATGGAGGTTACAAGAATCTGGGATGGTTGGCTGGTGGGTTTAATCGTTCAAAGGACAATGACTTCCCATCAGCAGAAGGAAAAGAGAAGTTGCAGCATGCTACAATTGGGGGAGTTTCTTACATATTCCTTCAGTTGCTCATATTTCTGAAGGCTGTGGGATAAGGAATTATTTTGACACCTTTTAAAATGTTCATGTTGTGCATCTTTTGAATCTGTAAGCCTCTGTAATCTAGTTACAAAACTACATTTTTGTGGATAGTCATTCCAGTTCCCTGTTTCATACAATTGCAGAAGTAGTTTCTCATTTATCCTTGCCAATATTTGATCTCTTTTTGTAATGATTTTTAGTTTTATTAGTTGGAATCAACTACAAGTAGACCCAAAATGGTGTTGAAAAGGTTTGAGGACAAAATCGTGGCAGTTGTGGATGTCATTGCGTTGCTAATTTTAACACTAACAATACATTAACCATTATATATACTCGAATCGATGACTATATCAAAATTTATACTTATATGATTTACACATTAATCTGCCTCCTGAAATGACTCATTTTTTATTTACTCAGCCATTATATAGGTTAAAAATGTCTCCACTAGCTATCACATAAAGAGGGTTATAAAGTCAAAATAAGTTTGACCCACTACAACATTAAATAAAATTTAGTAAAATAAATTAAGAAATATCATCTATTTCTCTTTAGTTGCCAAACTCTCATTAATTTGTCTATTACGACTCGAAGCATACAATACAAAATGACTTGGTTTAAATTTATAATAAACTTTCGTTCCTTTTTTAGTTTTTTATTTGGTGTGAAATAAATTTTTTCTTTCTTTCTTTATATCCTACATATTAATCAAAATAATTTAATGACTGAAGTTTGAAAATTAATATTTTAAGAGTAGTTTTTTAGCATTCCATTTTAATAGGATAATACTACTAAAATAAGACATCACAAATTTAATAATAAAAAACAGATAATCCATAAGTTAGAATATGTTATTACATTTATTCAGATGTATAACCATATAACATGCCATGTACTAACTTAAAGGAAACCAATACAAAAGAAAAAGACATAAAATTTTTCAAAATGATCTACCTATAAAGGACTTTAGGCAAGAAGCTAGACGATTGCATCTCCCTTAGATAGATCAACTCGTGTTTCTTCATATACTCACACCAATGAATAATGATCATGGAAAAAGAAGTAAACAACACAAGAAACATAAACACAAGAGAAGGTAAGCTAATTTATAAAACAAACAAATATTTATCTAGTAAACAACTTTCATCATAACGCTATACACTTCAACAAGTCATAGAGAAATATAACATACAATTAAAGAATTTTCTAGCTCAATTATCCGGATAAATACATTGATATCAAACTCTTTCAAATTATGTACCATAGTGAACGTTATTGCTCTACAAAGCCATTACTATTTCTTACTATTTCTTTTGCTCAAATATTTTACTATTTACTATTTACTATTTGAAATTTGAAAATAATTAAAGAAATAAAATTTTCAAATTTCATAACATTAATTCCCTCTGAGTATTCGACAACGTGTTCCTTGTGAAATTTTGAGCAACTTCTATACATAAAATTTGAATTATTTAAATTGTAAATAGTAAAAAATATTAAAAAAATTAAAAAAGAGTGATCAAAAGATGGAATTTTTCAAATTTTAGAACATAAATCCCCTCTGAGTTTGACCAACATGTTTCTTTTAAAATTTTGAATAATATTTATATATAAAGTGTGAATTATTTAAATTGTAAATATTAAGAAATAGAAAAAAAAATTAAAAAAGTGTGAAAAAAACATGAAAATTTTTAAATTTCAGAATATCAATCTCCTTTGAGTATTTGTCAACAAGTTATTTATGAATTTTTTGTGTTCAATTTTTATATATAAAATATTAAGTATTTAAATTATAAATAGTAAAAAAAATTAAAAAACTGTTCCCAAAAATGAAAATTTTCAAATTTCTGAACAATAATCCCCTTTGTGTATTTCCAACGAATTTCTCATGAAATTTTGAGCAATTTTTATTTATAAAATATGAATTATTTAAATTGTAAATACTAAAAAATAGTAAAAAAAATAAAAAAAAATATTACCAAAAGATGGAATTTTTCAAATTTCATAACATTAATTCCCTTTGAGTATTGGACAACGTGTTCCTTGTGAAATTTTGAGCAATTTTTATATATAAAATGTGAATTATTTAAATTTTAAATAGTAAAAACAGTAAAAAAAATTAAAAAAGTGTTATCAAAAGATGAAAAGTTTCAAATATCAAAATGTCAATCCAGTATGAGTATTGACCAATATGTTTCTTTTGAAATTTTGAATAATATTTATATATAAAGTATGAATTATTTAAACTGTAAATAATAAGAAATAGTAAACAAAATTAAAAAATTGTTACAAAAAGATAGAATGTTTCGAATTTCAGAACATTACTTCTCTTTGAATATTGGACAACGTGTTACTTGTGAAATTTTAAGACATTTTTTTTATGTAAAATGTGAATTATTTAAATCGTAAATAGTAAGAATAGTAAAAAAATTTAAAAAGGTGTTATCAAAAGTATTGACCAACGTGTTTCTTTTGAAATTTTGAATAATATTTATATATAAAGTATGAATTATTTAAAATCTAAATAGTAACAAATAGTTAAAAAATTAAAAAAATTGTCACAAAAAGATGAAAAATTTCAAATTTCAGAACATTAATTCCCTTTTAGTATTGCAGAATGTGTTCTTTGTGAAATTTTAGGCAATTTTTATGTACAAACTGTGAATTATTAAAATTGTAAATAATAAGAAATAGTAGAAAAAAATTAAAAAATTGTTACAAAAAGATGAAATTTTTCAAATTTTAGAACATTAATTCCTTATGAGTATTAGACAACTTATTCCTTGTGAACTTTTGAGCAATTTTTATACATAAAGTATTAATTATTTAAATATTAAATTGTAAAAGATAGTAAAAAATAGTAAAAAAAATTAAAAAAGGGTTACCAACAGATGCAATTTTTCAAATTTCAGAACATTAATTTCCTTTGAGTATTGGAGAACGTGTTCCTTGTGAAATTTTGAGCAATTTTTATACATAAAATATGAATTATTTAAATATTAAATTGTAAAAGATAGTAAAAAATAGTAAAAAAAAATTAAAAAAGGGTTACCAACAGATGCAATTTTTCAAATTTCAGAACATTAATTTCCTTTGAGTATTGGAGAACATGTTCCTTATTAAATTTGGAGCAATTTTTATATATAAAATGTAAATTATTTAAATTGTAAAATAGTAAGGAATAGTAAAGAAAAAATTAAAAAAGTGTTACCAAAAGATAGAATTTTTCAAATTTCAGAACACCAATCTCCTCTGAGTATTTGCTAACAAGTTTCTTGTTAAATTTTGAGCAATATTTATATATAAAATATTAACTATTTAAATTGTAAATAGTAAAAAATAGTAAAAAAAATTAAAAAAGTGTTCCCAAAAAATGAAATTTTTAAATTTTAGAACACCAATCTCCTATGAGTATTGGTCAATGACTTTCTCGTGAAATTTAGAACAATTTTTATATATAAAATATGAATTATTTAAATTGTAAATAATAAAAAGTAGTAAAAAAAATTAAAAAGTTTTATCAATAAGAGTGAATTTTATAAGTGTTTATATTTTCCAATCACATAATTGAATTCATTTTATTTTTAATTTATGGTTTTTTCTTATATATATATATATATATATATATATATATATATATTTTTTTTTTTTTTTTTATCATTTTTTTTTTTTTTTTGTTTTTTTTTTTTTTTATATATATATATATATATATATATATATATATATATTATTATTTTTTTTCTAACCATTTTTTTATAATTTTGAAACTTATGTTGGATCATGATGATTAATGATTTAATTATATTACATTATAAATGAACAAAACTTGGAATAAATTATTATTTTATATGTGAGTAAAACAATGTTTTTAATCTGGTTTTGATAGAACATATTTACTTTTTTATTGGCTTTTGTCCATAAAACTTTTATAGACATTTTCTATAAGCTCTGATTTATTAGAACTTTTTTGGCCGATAAATTTTACCCTCATCATATTATTGAGGATCAAACTTTTTAATTAGACCAAATTACTGATTTTATTAATTTGAAGTTAAAATATTTCATTGGTTCATATTTTTGTTCAAAAATCTCAATTAGGTCCTAAGATTTTTTTAGTCTCAATTAGGTTCATAGTTTTGAAAATGCGTAACAATTAGGTCAATTTTGTTAATATGGTGGTAACTCTGTTAAGTATGTACCATATGTCATCTCCTCAATTTTTTGATTTTTTTTAATTTTTGTTTGAAAATTATTCATGCCACGTGTCACGTCAATATTGTGCCACGTGTCAGTCAGTAAGGTGATTACATTTGGTCCATATATTTATTATTTTGATTACATTTCAGTCCATTTATTTTAAAATTTTAAATATCTTTATTTTAACCTTTTACAAAATTATATAAAATTTTATATTTCAATTTATAAAATTGTTATTTTTAAATCAACTCTAACATTTGTATATAAATTATTTAAAAATTTTTTGTAACAAGTTAAAATAAACATTTTAAAATTTTAAAACAAAATATAAGTAAAGTTTAATATAAAATAAAAATTTAAATAAACTGAATATTATTAAAATGTTTAATTAAAATATCATTATAAAATTTATATAAAAGTTAAATTTGATCTCAATTTGGAGAGGATGAAATTGAAAATTAAAAAGAATGGACTAAAATATAATCAAAATAAGAAATATATAGACCAAATTGAGATTCAGACAATGACTTGACACGTGTCACCTTACTGACTTGACACGTGGCATAATATTGATGTGACACGTGACGAATAATTTAAAAAAAATTAAAAAATTAATAAAAAATTAAATTTTCTTTTAAAAAAATTAAAAAAAAACAAAAAAAGGAGCTGACACGTGGCACATACTTAACACCGTTACCACCGTACTAACAGAATGGAACTAATTGTTATGCATTTTCAAAAATGTGGATCTAATTAAGATTAAAAAAAATCTTAGGACCTAATTGAGATTTTTGAATAAAAATGTGGATCAATAGAATATTTTAACCTTAATTTAATGTAGCCAAATTCAATTGGCTTAAGCATTCAATAAATGTAAGATCTATTTAGTTTAGTTTTAAAATGTTATTTTCAAAGATTTCAAATGAAAACGAATTTGAAGCCAAGTTTTATAAGAGGTATATCAAACAAAATCTCGATCAAACAAGCACAATATATGGTTGCTTAAAAGTTTGGAAGAATTCATATTAAAATGACAATTATGAGATTAAAATGCATGTCTAAAGGTATCTCAAACTAATTATTTATATCAAGTGAAAAGTTTGACAATTATGAGATTAAAATGCATAATTGTTTATAAGGCTCAAATACAGTTTTAGTATTTTTATTTTGCTCAATCGGCAATGCTGGACCCTTTAATATAGAGACATTTAGTTTCTGTATTTTGATCAAATTATGAATTCTAAACGTACGTTTTTATTTTATTTTGGTTCAACTGAATTTCAGACCAATATATTATATTCACTAAATTTCCATAAGAACAGTTTAACTAATTAAAATATAAGTAATAAAAATAAACAGAATTATATATTAGACCAAAATTACAGGTTTTTAAAATAGAAAACTAAATATCTCTATTTTAACGGGGGACTTATTTCTTAAAAAAATAAAATAAGGGACTATAATAGGAAAAAAAAATTGTATTTGTTCCTTTATGAAAAGATCGACATTGTATTGCAATATATAATAAAATATTAATCCTTGATCAAATCAACTTTACACCACCATAGATGATAACATAAACTTTCGTACTATATACACATACATGGTCGTATTCCTTACTTAATCATCACAATATATACAATAGTAACATCAACAGCTACCTCACGCAAATGAATTTTAGGTCATTTATGAAATGAGAAACGCCTAATTAGGTTTGTGTGAACTCTTATCATCATGCATTGTGTCGTCAGTGTGGCCCTTAGGTTTTTCAAAATAGACATGCATTCGAATCTTGTACCATGTTCTCTTGCAAAACCCCACAAAAGTCCATGCACTTCTGATAAAAAATCCACTTTTAGATCTTCTCATTTGGTTGTCATCTTCTGTGTTTGGTGAACATGAATTCATCTTTGATATTCAATGAAGAACAAAGAAAGTGAACAATAATTAGGTGAAATCAAAGTGATAAGGCCTTTCATTCAATGTATTTCTCTTTTTCTCTTTGTTCAAGGACAATATTAGGGTTTCTCAAGAATGAGACTAGGTTCTTTCCTTATTTATTTCTACCTCTTGTATTGTCTTTTATACAAGCATGGTGACGGAGTGTGTTTTCTTTGGCAAGTGATTTTGATCTGTTTGTTGTAGTATTCTACGTGTATATGTACTGTATTTAGTATGTTTCTAGGTTCTGTTTTGTGTGATCAGTTAGTGTTGGCTACTTTTTTCCCTAATTTTGGTCATGATGGGCTTTAGACATGTGTCTAAAAATCTTGTTGGATACAAAGATAAAAGAATATCTAAAATGCTCACTATTTTTTTCTAATAAAGAGTTGAGAAAAAATAACTTATATCTAAACATTACATGCTGCACCAAACATTAGACTTGTTTTTCTTGTGTGGTGGTTAGATGAGTCGGAAAAGATTGAGTATCACGAATTAATAAAAAGTGGTGTAACCCACATGAAAGAGAAAGAGGAGTGTCAAATAAGAAAAAATCTATTTTATATATAAAAGATACATTAAAAGAATAAAACTGACAATTTGAAATTTTGTATCCAATCCATTACTAAAATTTCAAAATTTTCTTAAAAACATGAAGACTACTTGTATTTATATCAAGACAAATATCTTCTATATCAACTCTTTAATGAGTGGGATATAATAATATAAGCGTTTACTTATGACATAACTTCAAGTAATCTAAGAATTGTATTTGTTTTTATCCTTCTTTTATAGAAAGATAATATTATAAAAAAACTATCAAAGAATTATCAATTTTATGATAAAAAAATATGTTAATTCACAATAGAAACTATTTTAGTTACCAATTTAGAGACCAATTATATATTTTTGAAACTATTTTAGTTACTAATGATTTTTAAATTATTAAATTGGTCACTATAGTGACTAATAATTTTTAGTCACTAAAATTGGTCATTGATAAAGAATTTTCTTTTAGTGTAAAAAATCTTACAAATATTGATACAAATTTAATTAATGAGATTATTTATGTAAGAAAACTTGCACCTATGAGTAAAACAAGAAAAAAAATAAACTTCAGCAAGACAAAAATATATAAGATATTGACGAAAATAAAAAGGAAAAAAAAAGAGAGAGAAAAGATTACAAGACTTAGGAGATGAAAAATGGTGCATCACTTTTAGAATAAAATGGAGACTCTTCAAGAGAAACTCATTATCACTTGACTTATAAGAATCAATATACGTCTCAAAATTATAAGAATCAATGTAAGTCTCAAAACTCATACTTTGCACTTAAAGTGTTCATAATTTTCTCTCAAAATTTAATATATCAAAAGTGTTTTACAAAAGAAGAAGCACGACTTGTATAAATGTAAATGTAAATGCAAATAAATTAACGTCGTTGGTGTAAAATGAATCTAGAAGGAGGAGAAATTCAGAGAAAATGAGTTATCATTTTAATTTACTATTGATAACTTATGTGATTATATATCTTCCTTAATTAACATAAAAGAACATCCAAGAATTAGTTTTTAGTTTTTTTTGGACCGCAAAAGAAATCTTAAGTAAGTAAAATCTAAAACAAGCGTGCAAACTCAAATACATACAAAGACAAGAACATGCATTTTTCATGTTGAAAAATAAGACTAAAATATACATACTTGACCTTCCTGAAAATTTTTCACATGGAGCCAACAATGTCACTATTTCAAGTCAACTATTATCTTAGATTTGCAATAGTCTCATGTGTTGATTGGAATCTTTTAAAAAGTGATATATTCACTTAGTTGAAACTATGAAGTATTAGATTTTATTTGCTCATTTTGAAAAATGAAAAAACATCAGTATTAAATTGAAATACAATGTATTGATTTTAATATTTTCCAAATACATGATAAATATACTATCTTTTGAAAAGAGTATATAAACTTGAAAATAAATAAAATACCACAGTATGATTAGATTTGAAATATATATATATATATATATATATATATATATATATATATATATATATATATATATATATATATATTTAATTTTTTCTAATATCGAACTTGAGAAAAATGAAATATAATAAGAACAATATAAATATATTCATGCTATTTTTTTTTGTATTTTATAGAAATATGTCATATTAATTTTGATGTATACGAATAAAATATTAAATAATTTCAAATTAATATAAAATTGTGTAAACATAACTAATGTGAAATGTATTTCCAATCCAATTATAAATTTTAAGATAATTAATGAATAATTTTAGTAGATAACTTTTAATAATTTAAATTATTTATATTTGTTTTTATAGAATTCAAAGGATTTTGCGAAATTTTTATTTTTTAACTTTTTAATCTATAAAAAGTTAAATATGAGGTACACATTATATTTTAAGAAAATAAAAGCAATACATTGCTTATATAATTTATTAAAATATCAATAATTTATATATAACATGTTTTCATCAATATGATTGTTTATGAAATCTTGAAATTAAGTTTCAGTATTATTTGGATTGGATTTTTGTCAAGGTGATTAATTTAGTGTAAGTTAAATTTAATATTATGAAATTTATATTCAATAAATTAATTGGGTATAAGTTATTTGAGTTGAAGATTAATTCAAAGTTATTCCAGTATAATTTTTGTTTATACCGAGTCAACCTCTTTTTAAAAAGAAATACTTTAATTTTAGTTTTAAATAAATGATATAAATAAATGATATAAATACATGTGTGATTGTAATAATTATTTTTATAATAGACTAGAACATTTTATAATTTATTACTAAATTTTAACAAAATATATTATACTAAATATAAAATTTAAAATACATCTACTAATTCATAAATATTATAACATTATTTTCAAGCCAAATTATACCACTAAATTGTAATTCTCTTTTTGAATTTAACCAAACTTCTATCTATTTTATTTAACTTTATTTATCTAATATTATTCACTTACTCAAATCTAACCGATAATACTCCCAACATTCTTTAAAATCTCTTTGAATATGTTGGATGATTTTTATTTGTATGGAGGTACTTGAAACAAGTTTAGAGTTTGAATATTTTATACAATTGATGATAATTTTTTATATTATATTTGTACATGCAGATTATAATTTATATATTAAAAATCTTTTAGTTGGTTTCTTTATGTTTATCTAGCAGATGTAAAGAAAAAATTTATTTGAAAAATAAAATAGCTTTGTTTGAAATATTTATTTCTATTTTAATAGATTAAAATATATTTAATCTATTAAATGTTCTTTTAAGTTTTTTAATTAGATATGAAAAATATTGTAATAATTTGAATTTATTATTTTACTTGAATTTATAAGCATTGGAATTTTATATTGTTTTAATGGATTAAGTCACCTAAATTTAACACTTCAATGATTTTAATGAATTAATTAAAAATATATTTGGATGGATTAAAATATTTAGACAAGACATTCCATTAATTTCACAACTAATAATGCAAGTTATTTCAAACAATCCTTATATAATAAATTTAGAAAAGCTTTATAATTTTTCCAAAACTTTGAAATAAGTTTTGTAAGTGAAGAAACACTTGTGAAGTTACTATATTGATTTAATAAAATCATAATATTGAGCAAATCAAATTGAGACCACATTTTTTTTCAACATCTTAAGTTTAAACTAAAATAACATATAGCTTCTTGTTTCGGTCTCGAACTAATGACCAAACCAGAACGATAATTTTTCTATAATTCACACTTTGTTTCTCACTCTTTTTAGACTTGCCTTCCTATCCCAAGATTTCTAGTATATATAGGGCAGTTAGTTGTGGAACCGTTCTCTGTTGTCGATATTTCAGCTAATCAATTAGCCCACTATCTTCTTTTGTAATCCTGCATGCATACTATTCCTAAAATGTAGGGATATTTTAAAGACATTTTAAAGGCACGTTGTATTTGTTGCACTTTCTTTTGACGCCATGTTTCCTCCTTTGGGACTGCTTCTTTTGGGCTATTGTTGGGCTATATCACTGGGCCATCTGCTTGTGTACAAGCATGTTTTTACAGTTTAACCGAGCTGTCTGACTTATCATTCACTACAGCAAAAATGACTTTAGACAACAATAAATTTGTCCACGAATATAAAAGCGTTGCCTAATCATAGTATAAGCAACAATTTTATACGCATGGCTTAAAGTATTCCAATGGCAACGGTTTACAAAATGTGGATACTTTATGCCATATTTATTTCTTTGTTGGCTTTAAAATGTGTGGACTATACCATAAAACCGTTGTCTGTAATAAATTTTAAAAAATAAATTTAATAATTTTGAAAATATAAATTTTAGCACCGAAGTATGAGTGAGTTAGTGAAATTGGTATCTAGCAAAAAATGAAAAACCTGTAATTATTCCCTCCACTTTGCTAATTCTTGGTTCCCACTCACTCACTTGGTGTCCAAATTAAAACCTATTTTCGTAAGGTTCCCTCTTCTCGACTCCATCACCACCTGCGAAACCCACTCCGTCTCGACTCCATCACCACCTGCGAAACCTGCTCCGTCTCCACTCCATCACCACCTGTGAACCCGCTCTGTCTTCGCGACTCCATCACCATCTGTGAAACCCGTTCCGTCTTCTCGACTCCATCACCACCTGCGAAACCCGCTCCGCCTTCTCGACTTCATCACCACCTGCGCAACCTCTGCTTCGTCTTTTCTCGACTCCATCACCACCTGCGAAACCCGCTCCGTCTTCTCGACTCCATCACCACCTGCGAAACCCTTCACACCGTCCATCGTTAATCAGCCAGCGACTTACCACCGTGGTCGTCGTGCTGTCATCAGTTCTCGTGGTCGTCGCGCGATTCACCTCTTCGTTGCACGATTCAGCCTCGTCGTCGCGCATTCACCTTCGTCGTCGCGCCCTCGTGTGAGTTGTCGTCGTCTTCGAGCTATAGTGATTGAATAGTAAGGCTTCTGTAGGTCTTAGAAACTGAATAATAAGGCTTTTGTAGGTCATACAGCTCAACAGGAAGCATCACCTTACTATTCATTTTTTGTGTGCATGCTTTTAGATTATGCTTGGCTTGATTTTCTTGTCTATGTTGTGCAGGCAGGATGCTTGATGATATTTTTGACTGAAGTCTTTTGATTTTCACCTAATACTCTTGTTTAGGAAGAGATGGTGAAGGC
>Ga0214542_1004473_pt1 | contig 27685 bp, 17 predicted proteins | sample CNSS1metaG_FD_160096 | JGI IMG/M metagenome (GOLD analysis project Ga0214542, IMG submission 160096) | Root nodule microbial communities from cowpea collected in UCLA plant growth center, Los Angeles, California, USA - CNSS1 | ecosystem: Host-associated > Plants > Roots > Nodule | place: USA...
TGGCTCCTCGGAGCGTCAGGATGCAACCTTACCTTGAATCCTTACCTAGTTATACAGATGGGGCACCACCATGAACACCCACTAGCAGGGGCCATGGAATTACGTCCCGACCACTGAAGCGCGACCCTGGAGACCTCACCTAGAGACCCCCAAGGACTTATGCACTGACACATACAGGACACAACCGCACAACCCAAATGATATCCACTACGCATGTATACGTTAATTGTACCGACCTTTAAGTCAACGCCTTTCATGTTCCAGGCTCAACACATTTCGTCTCATCATGAACCATTCATGTACCAAGGGCTTCCAATCCATATTGTTATCATGCCTCTCTCATACCAACCCTTTCAATACAATCTCATGTAAAACTCATGCCAACCCTTTATACATAATTCGCAACTTGTATTTCTCTATCATGCCCACACATACCAAGCCTTTAGCCCAGATACTCAAAACCAAGCAAATATTATCCACACAAAACCCAGAAGAACATTCCACATCACACTGCCTCGCCCAGCACCTTGCTTAGGCTGGAGGGTCTCGCTCAGGCGAGCCTCCCCCTCGCCTAGGCGAGAGCACAAAAATCAGGTGCATGAGCAACGCGGGATCTCGCCTGGGCGAGTTGCCTACTCGCTCAAAAGTTGAGCGAGCCGCCTGGGCGACTTTTCGCGCATGAGCACTAGGCGAGCTCCCTGTTTCATCTCGCTTAGGCGAGATTGACTCGTCTGGGCGAGATTAACAGGTCTCGCCACTGTTCTTCACTGCACAACCATGGAAAACGAACCAAACCAGCATACAAAGCATTCTCATACATCAAGTCGAAGGATTTAAATCATGCAAGTGGGATCAACACCATTACAGAACAAAACTACTGGAAAACAAGAGCTCTAACTTCCCGTACCTGGGAGATGCGAGCTAGAGCTTCCGATACTCGAGCGGCGAAGGACAGTAGCCCAAGGAACGACTTAGCGAACTGAAACCAACAGGACAAGGTTTAAAACGAGTTCACTAGAAGGCTCAAACTGAAAACGTAAAGAAGAGACGGAACGAACATAGAGCTTGAGTTGGGGAGACTTACGCGGAACGGAACAAATGCGGCTGAACTTGCTAGACTGCGACTTCTCCAAACCCTAGCAGAGGTAAAGGCGGTTGTGGCTCGAGGCAAGGACAAAGCTTGTTCTGAAAATGGCAAGGAACTCTAGGTTTAGGGCAGACCTAAGAATTTTATACATTGGGCCGGCCTTAGGCCCACTCACAAAGGCAGCCCATCAACTTTAGGGCAGAATATAAAAATGGGACCTTACAACATTTAAAAGAAAATATATTAAAAAACCTTTTTGGAAAAAAGCAAATATTAATGTTGTAGAGTAGGTGTGTTAAGTCCAAAAATCAAAATAAAAATTAAACATCTTTAAATATAAATAACTGGAAAAAAATGTATTATTCCTTTCATGTTTAAAATATATTTTTGTTATAAAATTAATTTAAAAATTAAAAAATCAATTATTTGATTTTATATTTAAAATTAAAATGGTTTTGCAGTATTTTATTTGTTTTTTGTCCTTTAGTTATATTTGTCTTATATAAAACAACTTCCTTTATCACAATAAATGTAAGAAAAAAAGACAAATCAGATCCTATGCAGCAACTTATGTGTACAACTAATGTGCGGTCAAATCCAAACCCTTGATGGGTTAGTGCATGATTAATTTAAAGCCATAGAAAATATAATGAATGTCTCAAATTTTGGATTCTGAGAACACAGTGTAGTAACTGTAGTAGAGGATTATAATTACTAGACACAATTTTGGGTAGGTAATGGAATGACCAGAGTAGTGTTTTTATGGAAAGTCACACTTGTAAAAATGAAAAGAAAAGAGGGTAAAATACTTATAAAATTGACACATGTGATATTCAAAATACTAAAACATTTATATATATATATAACAAAATAGTTAGTCCAAATTTAGTCTTGTAATTTAAAAAAAAAAAGACTTGTTTTTTTTTTCTGTGGTCCAAATGTCTTATGAATAAATGTGGTTAAAATAAATAGTTTGAAAGAAAAATAAATATGTGGTCAAATATTTAGTGGTAACTACAAAATTATAATAAGTTGTCATATAAATTATTTATAATTTCGTCAAATAACTGAAATTTTAATAATATTTAAGATGAAGAGACTAAAAGAAACATTTTTAAATTAAAAGACCTAAAACATCAATTTCATATTCGGAAGACAAAAGTAAAATTATTTCAAATATAAGAAGTAAAAATCATATTTTTTTACCTAGTATGAAATGTATCATTATATCTAATCACATTAAAAATTTCCAGTATATATTTTTCATACTCTTTCTATCTCTTGCATACATATATGAATTAATGCCCCAAATATTAACCGCCAAAATTAGACCAAGATTGAAAGATATGTTAATTTATCTATCTTCTAGTCATGGAAGTTTTCTTTTTTTACTTTTATATGTACTTAATAAATATAATTAAAAGATGATTTTTATTTTAGTTTTGGACTCTGCAATTTAAAAGTTATTCTAAGTTTTTATATTAGAGACTGTAAAATTTAAAACATTTTCTTCCTTAAAGCCATCTATAACACAACATACAAACAAAAATAAATTGTTAAAAACATATTTTTTTTTATCATTTTATCTTATATATATATATATATATATAATTTAATTTTACAGTTAAATATGTCATATAAATATACATGATTTTTTAATTTATTAAAATTTCAGAACAATTTTCTGATTTGTTCGTGATATTTTAAACTACAATATATGTTTATTTTATAACTATCTTTAAAAATAAGACCATGAAACATTTCTTTTACCTCAATTAAAAATATTTATGAATTATTTAATTGTTATTATTTTTTGAATAATAATAAATTAAGTATGTTACATGCCCTGAAAATATTAAAACTATAAAAAAATAAAATATATGGGATCTGTGGCAATAAAAATGCACCAATTAAAATTTGGACAGCAACCATCAATGTATGAAATATCAAAATATTCTTCACATTCGTTCTGACAGCTGCTTCTTATTTGCTGGCTTGCATTCAAAATATCAAGACATTTTTAAACGATTTTTTTTGTTCACTAACCCTAATGTAAATATAACAAATCTTCAGATATAATATATTTTTAATAATTAAAATATTAATAAGGATTGTGCAAATTTCTTATTTTAAACACAGAAATTCCAAAGTTTTTCAGAAAATAATTCCCTAATTTATATAAGAATTTATTAATTTATATCCACTTATAGTTAGAGTTAATATATAATAAATTACAATTATCTTAAAATACACATACATAACACATGATTATATATTCATCTAAATAAATATATATGTATAATAATATATAAAAGATAATTCTTTTTCTTTTTTTATATTTTATAATATCAAATTTAATTTTTTTAAAAATTAATTATTTTATAAATAATTTGTTTTTAATTATTATTTTAGAAATATTTTTTTTGTCTTAAATTATTATTTAATTTTTTTTTACATATCTTAATTTTTTTTAATTTTATATTTAACAACTATTTTAAAAATTATATATTTATTATTAATTTTAACTTAAATTTTTTGAAAATTAGAAAATTCTAATTATGCGGTCTGTTTTGTTTAGGATAATAAATAAATTATAGTACAGTTTTTTTTTTTAAATACATATAAAACATAATTCCTTATTTGAATATTAGAGGCTATTACTTAATTTCTGACTGTATATTTCTGAAACTTCTCTTACATTTATTAACTGATTTATTCTTTTACCTTTTTCACTTTGTGTTTCTTACTTTCTGAACCTGTTCTCTTCTGTAAAACCCTTGTAAAACCCTAGAGAAGAAGTTCCATTACTTGTCTATGGCGGTTCAGAGTATCACATCCAAGGAGGCACAAGTTTCGAAGAGGGTTTCGCATGACCATTTCTTTTGTAAGCAGTTGATTCTATCGATAACCGATAACCGCATTCATGCACGATGGTTTAATTTTAATAAATGAAAGGAATCAACGAGTTGTTTCAAAAACGGAGCATACATGTTTCCGTTAGGATTAATATAAATTCTACTTCTTTGATGCTGAAGAGATGTTCTTTGCAATTTAATCAAAGGGATGTAATGTTAGGAAATGAACCAAAAGTTCATGAATATGTTTGATTTTTTTCCCAATCTCACACATGCAATTTAAATTTGTTGAATATGTTTGTTTGAGTCTGGAGTTGTGGTTTCTTGGTTATAACATAAAGTTTTTGGTTCACTTGATGCGGATTTGAGAATAAGTTATTGAATTGAAAGTTCTTTGAGTGAGTTCCAATATTATGATACATAATCTTGCTTTTAAATAGTTAATGGAATGATTGAACGTTTTCTCATTCATCTCTCCCAACAGAGTTTTACTGTGGCTGGAGAATAATCTGTGTGTGGAATCGTTTATTCTTTTTTAAATATTTTAGAGCTACTTTTCTTACCTTATGATATTACTGAAGTATGGAGAGAGTTTGTGTGGGGAGCTGTTGCTGGTGCTTTTGGAGAAGGAATGATGCATCCGGTGGATACCATTAAAACCCGACTACAAAGTCAAGCTATTTTAAATGGACTTCAGGTATAATGGCAGCCTATAGATAAATTAGACAGTATTGTCGACATGTTCAAAAAGTTTATGAATGAGCTGCTGTTCGTATATAGCTCCATCATCTAACGTTTTTCTCGTTATTTGGAACATCATTCATCCGTTAGAACCAGAAAAACATATTGCAGATGGTGCGATATGTCTGGCAGGTTGATGGACTAAAAGGTATGCTATTTTGATCGTTTAATATTTTTATTCCTGCTATGGATATTTTTGATGCTTTTTAGTAATGTAATTTCCTTATGTTAAATGGCATTTCATGCGTGTTTGAGTTAAATTTTTTGCTTTCAGAACTTAATGAAAACTTTTAAGAGAGTGCCATTGACTTGAAAGCCTATTTGGCTGGAAAATGATGAAAATCAAGCAGGCATTTTGATAGATGAGCAATGACTTCAAGTCTTAATTTTTCTCTATTTAAGTTTACTTGTGATCTAAGTAGTCTTCCTCACCTAGTGGTATAACACTTTGTTGTTGTTGTTGTAAACTTATTCTTGAATCTAGTAACATATACCTTGGACTATGAACTTAGAAGTTTGTCCCTTGTGATTAATTAAATTCTGTAGGCTTTTACAGGGGTGCAATACCTGGCATTACTGGATCTCTTGCGACTGGTGCAACATATTTTGGTGTCATAGAGTCCACGAAAAAGTGGATTGAGGATTCACATCCTAGTCTTAGGGGCCACTGGGCGAATTTCATTGCTGGAGCTATTGGTAAGCAGATTTGAACCATGTCATAGTAAATTAGTACTACTTTTGTATCTTTTAGTAATTTGATTTTGAGAAGTTATACACATTGCTATTTGTGGTAAGATGTAGTGCGTAGAAGCAACATACAAGATAATGACATTGGTGTCTTATGAGCTTATATGGCTACAATAACTCCTTTAAGAGCTTAAATTTGAAGAAAGTTCCCAAATGCACCTTATATGTGACAATTAGGTAACATTGCACATAGTCTCTGATCATGTTTGTCATGACAACGCCAAACATATTGAGATAGATTTCCATTTCATAAGAGAAAAGTTGGAGTATGAGACATCATCATTAGATTTTTCTAGTCTTGTGAATAACTGACATACATATTCATTAAGTCTTTAAGTATAGGATTTGTCTTTTGCCCGAAAATGTGGAAGCAATTATCTGCACTTCTAGTTTTAAGAATGGATTTTTTGAGGGAATTAACTTTTTCTTTGATCCCATTTTTGTTGTATATTTTTATTTTATTCAGTGATTGTTCAAATATATGCAGATGATGGAGAATATTATAATTATAAAAATGTGCGACATGAAAGTTCTTCCAAGTGTGCATCCAATGTTATTGAAATGGAAGAACAAGAATGATGTCTTTGAAGTCAACACAAGATGACAATTGATTTCTATACTTTTTTAGTAGTTTGAACAATACTTTATTTTTATATTCCTTTGTTTATGAAATATTTAACTTTGGCATATTTACTTGATGTAGACGTTAATTTTATGTTTATTTAGCTTATTTAAATTTTATTATCAAAGATAAGTTCATAGGGAGCAATAAAGATCTGAAATATCAAAATAATTGTAGATACAATTGCTTTTAAAGTAATTTCCTTATGCGAGTTGGCCTGCGGCCAATCCTAATGTGAGGTGGGCCAGAGAATTTAACCCACATTTCTTATGCGGGTTGGTCTGGCCTGATCCACTCTTTTGCTGCAGGCCAAATGTGGGACGAGCCAACCTGCATTGCCATCCCTATTGATTGTCATAGCACATCCTATATATTTTCATAGGTAGCATTTGACTTAGCATTATTTAGTTTTTCTTCTTTGTAAAAGTGGATCCTCCCTCAGTTAACTTCTAAGGAAGCTTATTTTTGAGTTTTGCTTTTCTAAAAAACTGACTTTTAGATGCACTACCATTATTATCATCCTGGTGTTATAATTTTGTTCTTGTGCCAAATTTGAAGGTTTTGTGAGCATGAGACATGTAACCATTTCAGTGGGCTCAAATTTACCTTGTTTTTCTCTCTATTTTCAGGAGACACTCTAGGTTCTTTTGTGTATGTTCCATGTGAAGTGATAAAGCAACGCATGCAGGTTCAAGGCACACTTACGTCTTGGAGTTCGGTTGCTGTGAAAAATGGCAATGCAATTAAGCCTGGCCCACAAATATATGGTTATTATACAGGGATGATCCACGCAGGCTTCTCAATATGGAAAACACAGGGATTAAAGGGTTTATATGCAGGGTACACACTAAAAAAAATACTAGTTTTCTTTTGACACTGATATTATTATAAATGTTACATTTTTTAAAAAGCAAGCGGTGAATGAATCTTATACTGAGTCAATTTTTAAATTAATTCTAAACACATTTTTTGTTTAGGTCCCATAATTTCATTCATGATTTTAATTCCTTATATTTCTTTCTTCTGCAGATATTTTTCTACTCTGGCAAGGGATGTTCCGTTTGCTGGACTAATGGTATCATATGTAACCCACACAATTTCACTGCTTATGCTCTTTTTATAATCTGCTATATTTTTTGAGTATATGAAAATATTTTGTTTGGTCTCTATTAATTTTAATTAAAAGTCCTTTCTTACTTGATCAAGGCATCTTCTTTTTGTGTACTACTGGCTACACATCGAATGGGCTATAAAATCATAACTTTAAGGAAGGACACTTGTATTATTGAACATAAATAGTTGACATATTGGACACGTGTTATATATTCTAACATCACATCAAGTATGGTATTCATAGAGCTGAACCGGGAAGGTGGTCTTATCCATAAAAACCTTTTATGTTGATACACTTTCCTTTCCTGGGTCTGATTTATTAGCTCTTCTGCCACACCTGGTATTTAGTTATAAATTAACAATTATGTTATGTAAATCTCTAAGACATTGTACTTGAAAAACCAGGGAGATCTTTTGCAGCAATTTCTAAATACACATTTTTCTTCCTGATTACTTGGAATCTATAATAAAGAAACGAATTGAAAACCAAAAAATTATTTTCTTGATATCAATCACACAAATTACATTCTCATCATTCTCTATTTGTAATTACCAAAATGTCTAAAAAATGAAATAAAAATATGCTGAAATAAATGGGAAGATTTTGGAGATATTTTTTCCTAATTCCAATGGAGAGAGATTGAGAATATTATTTATCCTAACAATCTGCTATTTACAACACTTTCCCTTAAGTTGTTAAATGAATATCAATTATTCCTAACTTGCCTACAAGATTCTGGGATCTGTTCTGAGGAAGCCCTTTAGTGAAATGTCTTTGATCAAGTGTTTGTCAATTTTAGTATGTTTGGTCCTATCATATTGGGCTGGATTATGGGCAATGCTCATGACTAACTTGTTATCAAGTACAATTGCATAGGAATGTCAACTTAAATTTTAAGGTCATGAAGTATGATCTTCATTTAGACTCCTTCAGGCACCTTAAGCAAGGACTTGAAATTCAGCTTCTGCATTAGAATGAAATACTGTATCATGTTTTATGCATTTCCAAGTCACTAGTTTCTCCAATACAGTACCCAGATGTAAATTTTCTATCAATAACAGAACCTGCATAGTGCACCAATATATATCTTCAAGGTCTAAGTGTCTCCTTTCCTAAAAAATAACCCCTTTCCTGGGCTTGACATAAAGTACAGAAGAATTTTTTCGATTGCTTGCATGTGTCTTTCTTTTACATCATGCATAAACTGACTTACCATTACCACACTAATTGCATAAGCAATTGTCCAGTCTTGTGTGTGATAAATAAATAAGTTTTCCTATGAATATAGGATATTGGGTTTTTTCTATAGGAGAATTCTCTTCGCTTCCAATTCTATGACTCCTGAGGTTATGCGTCCCAACTTACCTATTTCTTCAAGGAGATCAAGTACATATTTTCTTCGGGAGATGAAAATCTTCTTTTTTGAATAAGAAACCTCTATTTGAAGGAAGTACTTAATTTCTCTCATGTCTTTCATTTCGAATTGGTTTGCCAATTTTTCCTTTAAAGTCACTTTCTCTTTTTCATCATCTTCAATAATCATGTCATCCACATAGACCAACAAAAGTGTAAGTTTGCTTGAAACAAAGTCTTTTATGAATAAAGTATGATCTCCTTGGCTTTGCTTATATCCTAAGGAAACCATTGTTAGTAAATCTCCCAAACCATGCTCTTGGGGATTGTTTAAGACCATATAAGGCCTTCTTTAGGAGGCATACCTTAGCCCTTCCACCGTGAGGTTCAAATCCAGAAGGAATGTCCGTGTATACTTCTTCTAAATCTTCATGGAGAAAGACATTCTTCACATCCAACTATGTAATTTACATCCAAAATGAGTTGCTAGAGCAAGAACAACTTGAACTATATTCATCTTTGTTATAGTAGAAAAAGTCTCATAATCAATATAAGTTTAAGTATACCCCTTTGAGACCAATCTAGCTTTATACTTGCCTATTTGCATCCTAGTATCTTTTTGTCGTTTGGTTTGTCAACAATCTCCCATGTTGAGTCCAATGTTCACTTCTCATGGCTTCTTGGACTGAGGTATGAATGTTTGTGGCATCAATCACAACAATGATACATCAATATCTATTAGTAAGATTGTAAGGGCAAACATATTGGGAAATAGAATATTTAACACAATCTTTTTTCCTCTCTCAACGCAATGGGTAAACCCTCAATAATACTTACCCTCACTGTTGCCTTCAAATATCCTCACTTCCAAATTAGACGACTCTTCTTGCTTTGAAGTAAAAGTGGGTTGTTTTCTTTGATAGTTTTTGTCAAAGAATTTGTCTTTTTTCTCAATATGAGTTGGTTCAATCCCATTTAGGCTGACTTCATCAGTTGGATCTTGAGTATCTTGGAAAGATAAATATTGTAACGATAGAAACGAGACCTCCTCCCCTTCAAGTGTTTTCTGCCCCTAAAGCGTAGGGTTGACAAGCTAGGATTCTGTTTTGTTAATGGTGACATCCATGGTGATATATACAATGACTTTTAGGATGATAGCATCTGTACCCTTTTTTATTATAAGGATAACCAATAAATGTGCATTAAAGAACTCTAGGATTTAATTTAGTGGGATTAGGATTATGAGAGTGAAGAAAAGCAGAACATCCAAATACTCGACAAGGTAGACTTGACACTAAAGAAGTAGAGGGAACATAAGACAAAAAAGATTAAATAGGACTAACGTTATTTAAGATACAATTGGGTAACATGTTGATTAGGTATGTTGCCTTTAACACAAGTTCTCCCCAATAGGTTCATATGGAAAAGGAAGGCCTAGCTATCTTTAGAAGATGATCATTTTCCTTTTTACAACTCTATTTTTGATGTGGAGTGTTAACACGTTAGTTCATTAACGATACTGCCATGAGACAAAAAATTGGAGAATTCTTGATTCACATATTTACTACTATTATCATATCTAATTCTGTTGATACGTCATCCAACTTGATTTTGGACTGGATGGAAAAATTTAACAAAAATTTGGAAGACCTCAAATTTACTTTTTATAATGTCTAGGTGACACAAGTACAATCATCAATGAAACTAACAAACCATTTTTCTTCAAGAATAAATTCTAAAAATGGTTCCAAACATAAGAGAGAATATGCAAGTCGAAAACTAAATAATTATTTTATTGATATCAATCACACATACATTTTCATCATCTCTATTTGTGATAACCAAAACGTTTGAAAAGAAAATAAAAATATGTTGAAATAGATAGAAGGATTTTGAAGCTATTTTAAATACCATGGAGATATTGCAAATATTTTTTTTATCCTGATAAGCTGCTATTTACAGCAGAATTTCTTGTTCAAAATTTGTTGGGAATGATATAATTCATTATTTTTAAAGCCTTCTGCTCGTGATAGTGTTTGTGAACCATTTATTTCAAATTAATATTGTTAAATTCCTAACACTTCACAGTGTATAAAGTCCCAGCTTTATAATATTGCGCAAACTCTTGAAACAATGTATCCTCGTCAATGGTTGAAAGAGATTGTTTGCATTTTCACTGACAATTGGAATCACACTTAGATATTAATGGCTGTGTTGGTGATCAACTCGGTCCTGATTTCAGTAAATAGAGTCACTACTCACAACCATCATACCTTTTCTGTTTATATGAAATTGCTGTTATCATTGTATAGGTCATGTTCTATGAAGGTTTGAAAGACGTTAAAGAATATGTAGAGCAAAGAGGGATATCCAGCCCAAATTGGCGTGTTAACCATTCATTAGAGGGACTGGTTTTAGGAGGATTAGCGGGTGGTATGTGCAGTGCTCTGCTTTAAATGTTAAGTGCTGCACTGTTCTTTGTCTTCCATAAAACTCAGTATGTTCAGTATAATTCAACAGGTCTCAGCGCATATCTTACTACTCCTTTGGATGTTGTGAAAACAAGACTGCAAGTGCAGGGTTCAACTTTGAGGTATCATTTCCTTCAGTAAATATTTAGACAGGTTATGTTATGCACATTGTGTGCCTGCCACCAGAATACTTTGCATATTTCTTCTTCAGTTGAGTGAGCTGAGTGGTAATATTTTTGATTATTTATAAGCTAACTTTATGATAATTTTGCTTTCTAACATTGTCTTAGGTATACTGGTTGGTTGGATGCAATGTGCAGCATATGGGCCGCAGAAGGCACGAAGGGAATTTTTAGGGGTAGCATCCCCAGGATTGCATGGTACATTCCGGCTTCAGCACTTACATTCATGGCTGTGGAATTTCTCAGAGATCATTTCAATGAAAGAGTGCCCAATGATAAGTTGCGAGATGTTCCCAGATTATCAGTAGACAAGAAATCACTTCAGGAGGTTGCTTAGAATATTCTCATCGAATCACGCTTTACTTCCCATCCAGATTTTTACCAAGAGGGGAGGTTGTATATCAAATTTTTTTACATGCTCAAACAAGTGATAATTAGATCCCCGTTACTGTGAACATACGCAATTGCATAGAAATCACATTCAAAATAAAATCGTAAACTTGTTCAAATTAATTTGTCGTGGTCAATTTGTGCCAGTTCATCCATTCGACCAGTGAGAAGGGGCTGATAACAAGTAGAAAGTTGAATACGTTGTCTTTTGAATTTGGAGTAAGTTTGTTTTTTTTAACTATAAATGATTTTAGTTATGTAATTTGAAAATAAAAAGTTTTTATTTTGTTCAAATCTTTTTTACATAGTAAATTTCTTTAAAACATGGGTAATCTTAAAGTCATGTCGTATTTTTACTTGGTATGTTTTAGTGGGTAGCTACTAAACATGTAGGCAATTTCATCCTCCACCCCATCACTTTCTTTAAATCTATTTTTACCCTTGTTTGTTTTATTTGAAGTTCTATCTTATGTGCAACCGGAAATTGGAATCCGGAATAAGTTTCCGCAAAATATGATCAGGAGTTGGAATGGTAAGAGGAGATTTGTTTCCAGGTTATTGTTTCCGATATGCTACTCCGGAAAATCAAATCGGTAATAGCACTTCTGGGTGTTTTCTGGATAGAGAATTCCGAAATAGATTTTATATGTTTCGAAGAACTAGTTTTGGAAACAAATTATTTTTCTTTCCCGAAAGGTGAAATTGTTAATTCCGGAATTTGCTGTCCGAAAGAGTGGAAGTGTGAGAATGTTTGTTTTCGGCTCTTACCATTCCAACAATAAAAAGAGTCCACGAATTCTATCTTGAAGTGTTCGCAAAGTTTCGAATTCCATCTGTAAGTGTAAGTGCTTTCGAAGTCTCAGAAAGTTAAATAGGAATGCATCTCAAACTGAGATAATATCCCGGAAAGTGTACGTGTTTCTTTTCCGGAGGTGGCGTCTTCTCCTTTCCATTTCAAATAATTTTCCGGTGGACTCTTATCGGTGTAGAAAACACAGCTAACGAAGGCATGGAACAAGATGCCACCGAAGCTGCACAACCAGGGATGAAGATGGCGTGAAAAAAAATTAGGATACAAGTAAAAAAGTTAAAAGGTCAGTTGTGGTATTTTATATGTTTGATGGGGTGCATAAAAAAATGATAAGATAGTTGCAAAATATGTATTAGAAATATTTTACATTAAAAAATATTAGGTACTTAATTTGGATAGACAATTGCTTTTTAAACCCATATGCTCGGTGTGCTTATTGAAAGATGAAAATCACCTTAAATAAATTTGTATATACCTTTATTCTATATTCTATATCATCCTCTCTGCAGCTTTATTTGTCCCGTTACATTGCTTGATTTCACTCCCATTACCGTCGGTGCGGTACTAAGGTGTTCACAAATTAATTTTTGTTTTATCTTGTTTAGGTTGTCTGATGTGTGTGATACCTCATTGTCTGATCCGTAAAATTTTTGGATTATCTTGTAATCTGTAGGGTCTTTTGATTGGATTGTGCAATCCATAATATACTTTCAAATCTAAAAGTTCATTATGAATTGAAGAATAAGGAATTGTTTATGCATAAAAAATATCTTTTAGATAGTTTAATTCAGAAAATATTTTCAGATCTTGGATTGTACAATTCGTTCATGCACGAATAATATCTTGTTCAATGGGTAAAATTATTCTACACCAATGCCTTATTTTAAGTCTTGCAAAACTATATATCGTGTACAGTCTTATATATTACTTCAGTTTTAGTAAAAATTGTAATTGAGGCCTGATTCCCCTTCATTACGAAAGATCGCCAATGTTGGCTTTGTAGAACATTCACAAGTTGTCACTTTTATGATGGAGAAATCCTTGTCTTCATTTGGAGAGGAGATTTTTCTTTCACTCTTCTTTGAAAGACAAACTAATATTTTTTTTTTATCACATGTTGATCACTCTCAGTTCATTACCAATAATGAACATATCAAACTCTCCTCAAATTTAAAACTTGCATTCTTTACATTGCCTTAAAACTTTTCTTTCAACTGATCTCAAACTTCCTTCGCAATTCCCAATGTAACAATCTTTATGAAAATATCATCATGTAAAGTTTCTTGTACAATCTGTTCATCTAAAGTGGTTAATTTTCTGTAGTTGTTTTAATTATTTTTCAGGTGTCTTTGTTTATTTTGTTTTCTAGATTAGTTATAAGTTTCCACTGGTTTACAATTGCAGTGTAGCTTCCCCTCCTTTATATATATATATATATATATATATATATATATATATATATATATATATATATATATATATATATATTCTGATGTAGAATAGAATTGTAACAATCTTTTAGATAGAGTGAATAAATTTGCATCTTTCGGTCACACGACCAACTTTTGTATTCTCTAATTATTTAATTCATTATCATCATCAAATTCTATTATGTATCAAGCGCTAGTTCCTCATCAACAATGGCCTCTCCAAGTCCTAATTCTCTCCCTTCTCCCTCCCAATATTTCTCCACCACTGTTGCCCAAGAGCTTCATGATTCTAAACTAATTATCTTCATTGAAAGATATTATCACAGAGAATTTTCAAAATTAGAACAACGTCATTGTAATTTAAATGAATCCCTTTTCATCATCTCAGTTATGAGAAACAATTTAGTTTTGTAATTTAAAAAGACAATAAATGATAACAAAAATTCGTCAGAACAAACTTCTCAAATTCTAACACAAGCTAAACCTGGAGATATTTTTAACTGGGTTCAGAAACTGAGCAAACAAATGTTGTAGTATAGCAACACCTAGTGATATTTTACTGCACCATTTAGAAGGTCTTAAATCATGTGCTGTTAGGTCCCTGATCTTCGCAGCAAGTTTCATGAAGTCGTTTTGGTTATTCTTTAAAGCCTGGAGGAACACCCAGATTGTCATCAAACTCCAATTTGGGTATAACTAGTGCAAGGTGATCAGCTCTCCCTCCAGCAATATCAAAGTTGATAGCAAGTGGCTCCATTTTAGGTACAACTTCAATACTTTTATCAATTTTCCTTTTGCGAAATAATCCCCACAGGAAATGTCCATCGTTTACTGCAGCAATAGCACCTGTGCACACTAGTTGATGACATATTTGCCAAGACAAAATGTAAAAATAAATATTGGATTAAATATGTTTTTAGTCAATAAATTTGAGATTCATTCATATCTCAAACTTTGATACAGATTGGTCCTCAAACTATAAAAATGAATGGATATAATCCTTTTAGTCCAATTATGTTAAATCTTTTGACATGTCAAACACGTTTATGGTTGACGTTTGAACTGATTACACAACTTGATACATTCTAGCTCAAATGTCAATATGGAACACTAGTGTAAAATCATTAATGTCATTGGGTTAAAAGCATTTTTTAAACTTAAGAACCAAAATATATGAAAATTTGAGACATGAATGAATTCTAATTTCGTATAAAGTTTAATATCATATTTAACCCCTAAATGTTGGTTGAGTCATGTAGACAAATTGGACAAACAAATTCAACATAAGACAGGTTTCAAAAGAAAATTTTAATATTTTGAACCTTCTCTCCCTAATCTTATTTTTGATATCAAATATTCATGGAAAGGAATTGTAAAATAGGGTGTTAAGGAAGTGGCAGAGCAGATCTAATCATGAAACAGTTTACGCACCCCTTTGGTCCATGCCAAGTTGATTTGAGCTAAATATCAGCAACTCCACTCCATTAAAATAACTTCTTAGCATTGTTTTTTCATCCCTCATAAGCTTCAATATACTATTCAGGTTCTTTCTTGACCTACATTGAGAGCATGTATAAACAGAATAGCTTAAACAATAAATACTGGTCTGGCTGATACCAAAAGACCAAAAGAAAGAAAAAAAAAATCAAATAAAAGCTAACCTCTCAGTTTGTTCTGATGGAAAGAAGTACACTGCAATATCCTGAAGCTTGGGAGAATCATCTTGGAATATGTCAATCAAGACCTTCAAAGCAGGACGCGACTCCAATTGAAGAATCGATGGCATTTCTCTCGAAAATTCAAATGCTTTCCGATTAACACTGAATGGTGGTTGGGCTTCAAACCCATCATAAAACTTGCTAGGTGCAGCAGTATGAAGAATTTGGAATTGACCCCTGGAAATGGTGACCATGTTAAATTTAGATTAATAAAACTGTAACCTTCAGATAATACTTGCAATAACTTCCTCAAATGATTGAGACTTGCACGAGTTACCCATAAAAATCTCTTTAATCAAACAGGTTTCTATAGTTTACTAATTGTTAACATTTATAAGCTCACTACCGAACATGCCAATATTTGTCGTATGGAATTAAGTTTACCATTGTAAAAGGAAGGAACAAAACTTTTTTTGCAGACATAAATTTTTGAGATTGAAGAAAAGATCACAAAAGTTCACTACACACATGTAAATTTATTTAGTTTCTATGCACCCATGTACATAGTCATTGCTGAAACTGAAACTACTTTGAAGATGTTGTAATTCGTAAATAGTAATAAATTAGTTTGAAAAGAAGGGACGTTCCATCTTTGGATCTTTTGAAAGAGAATTCCCTAAAGAGACACAATACCAGTAAAACATGAATCCAACTCATATATAAGGAATTGACATCACCTTCAACTCAAAATCTTAAAGCAATGAGTTTATGAGTCTTCTTTCTTCTTTCTTACACGATGGTCAACTTTTTCATCTTTACTCACTTGGAAGTATTTCAAACCATGAGTATCCCTTATACAATTGCTCATCATTACGAAACACGCTTGCCTTACTAAGACTTCCAATATAGGGACTCATCTAAGCCGATCATCAAGATTAACCATAAGCTCTAATATCACTAATGGATTTTGCGAGGAAGGATTACTGAGGAGACATTATTGGAAAAAACGCATCATCAATTAAAAACATAATCGTCTTTATCTCCAAGAATCACCGTATTAACAGATAAATGAGATATAAAAAAAAAAGAAACACATGAATATAACGTGAAAACTCCAAATACGTAGAAAAACCACGACTAGAGAATAATTACGATGTGCAAATTTGTACGATACACAAAAAACAGTCTGTACTCTTTGACCCCAAGTGCACCTACACCCTCCAGAGCAAGAATTTAGTTACACCTCGCAACACTCTACAAGAGAATAATAAAAGTCAAACACTAGCTCAAAGTGACTTTGACTTGGGAGCAAGGAACATCAGGACTTATAACCTATTATATAGTCACTAACACCCACTCCCTAGGTTATAACCTATTATTTTCATCCGCCCAACTTTTTTCACCCTAATTAAAATAAACACATCTTCATTGTCTATACCAGCAATCATACTCCACCATAAAGAGTATCACTTGGAATCTAATCGTCCTGAGAATTTCCACTTGAAATCAAACTATTCCAATAATTTCCATTTGAATCAAACCATCTCAAAAATTTTCATATGGAATCAAACTATCCCAAGATTTTCTAATCGGAATTAAACCATCCCAAGAATCTTCAGTGTCTATACCAATAATCATATACTCCACCATAAGCATAAAGAGTATCACTTGGAATTAAATCGTTCTGAGAATTTTCACTTGAAATCAAACCATTTCAAGAATTTCCACTTAGAGTTAAGTCATCCCAAGAATTTTCATGCACCTTGCATCAATGCTAAACCTTTGTCGGAACAATGTCGCAACCCACGACACAAAACCACTGACTAAGCTGCAACCACAAAGTTATAGCCATTAGCCAACCCACCAGGAATGAACTCGTGACCTTGGCTCTAATACCAATTGTTGGGAGAAATGCATTATCAATTAAGAACATTATCGTCTTTACCACTAGGCCAAAAGCTATAGCCATTAGTCAAGGCATAACTTGTTTTACCTAAGAGTGTAACAGTCCAAGCACCACAATTCGATTATGACCCAACTCACTTGGCCTCTACCACGGGACAATTGATGCCTCCTGCAACAATCTCTCCCTTAGCAATTATCCTACTAGGAATCCCACTCTAGGATTGTGACTTGACCCACCTGGCATCCGCCACAGGACAATCGTGCAACCCGCAACAATCTCCCTTTTAACAATTGTCCATCAGAAATTGAACTCGTGACACGGCTCTAATACCAATTGTTGGGAAAAGTGCATCATCAATTAAGAACATTATCGTCTCTACCCCTAAGAACCACCTTATTAACATATTAACACATAAATAAGATAAAAATAAAGAACACAAGAATATAGTGTGAAAACTCCAAATACAGAGAAAAATCACGACTGGAGAATAATTACTATGTGCAAATTTGTACAACACACAGAAAATACTCTACCCTTTGACCCCAAGTACACCCATACTCTCTAGAGCCAAAATTTAACCCAAACCTTAGAACGCTTTTATTACAAGAGTATAAGAAATAAGAATTTGAAGAATCAAATACAAGCTTGAAGTGTCTTTGACTTGGGACAAGAAACATTATGGACTTAGAACCTATTATATAGTCACTAATACCTACCCCTAGGTTATCTTAGGTGATGTGTGACTTTTCAATATGTATTTTCATCAGCCCAACAGACACAACACCAAGGCATTAACAACATTTGCAACCCAAAATATTAAAGTAATGAATTTATGGGTCTTCTTTATATGGAACTCAACTTTCTCATCTCTACTTAATATGAGACTTAGACTCACATTTGTATTCTTTATATGAGACTCAACTTTCTCATCTTTAATTAATATGGAGATTTAGACTCACATTTGTATTTCCCGACACATTCTCACGTCTAAAGGAAGAGACATTTAAGGAAAATAGTTATCAATGATAAGTGAAGAGAGAGGTACGTACCTCCAAGTAACAATTGAACACGGTAAAAATTTATAATCAAGGTTCAAGCTTTGCTGAATACTCTTGTCATATTTTTTAATGTTGAACTGTTTACCGTCTTCATTAACACAAGGGATACCACCTATGGAAGAGAGAGAGAAACAGAAAAAGAAAAAAGAATAAAATACGAGATGATGGGTCCAAAACACAAAAAGTGCAATGTGAGTAATACTTACCATGATAAATATTAACATACATGCCCGCATTTGCTTAAATGGACTGAAGTAGATGCAACAAACAATTGAAAAAAAAAACATCAGACAAGAAAAGTATCCTACCTGAGTCGACAACAGGGGGAGATTTTCTGGCGAATAAAGCTTCAAAAGGTGTCGCTTTTGTAGGCTTCTCTTTTTGAGGATCATGGATTTGAACTTTTTTAGCAGGTGTCACTTCACCCATTGGTCGTTGATTTTTTTCTAAACATATCTTTGATGGTCCTACAAGATCCATAGTCTCATAAAAACAAATCACAAAATGTGGTAAACTAGCACAACAAATGCTTTAAACATTCTTTCTAAACTAGTCACGCTCTAGTTCCACACATCTGTACCAGCGGATGAAAATTAAATCTCACTAAATGTATGAAATTTGTTTAATAGAATCTTGTCAAATTATTAACATAAATAACATTTCTATTTCATTTTATCACACAAATACCTGAATCAGCAAAAGGGGAAAATTTTCTTGTTGATGAAGCTTCAAAAGGTGCCTTGTCTGCACGTTTTTCCTTCCGAGGAGAATAGTTTTGAATATTATGATCAGCTATCACTCTACCAAGGAACTGTTGATTTTCTCCTACACACTCCTTTGTTGGTCCTACATGAGATTCAAAAAATATGTTATCTCCTTAATTATAATAATTTGTTTTGTTAAGAATACACCAGAGAAATCATGAAAATCATGAATTGATATGTCCTATTCAGTTGTGTATAATAGTATTCCTAAAAAGCTACACAAATCAGAAAATAGGATATTTGTAATGCTGACGAAAAATTATCTATAAATGTTCTGATCATTATTTATAGAACGAACAAAGGTATCAAACCTTCTCTCCGACATGATATCAAACTAGTTCTGATCCAATATTATTTCTTTTGTTTGATTCATTCTTCCTTCCGCATTTTCATGGGGAGGCTCGTGGTTTCTATCTAGTAGTACCTGTTCTCTGCGCGGGATTTATGGTTCTTGTTCATGTTGCCATTTTTATTTGTAATCATAGTCCCTATTCCGGATCGTGATTTTTGGTTTCCATTTTTGTTGTGGTTTGGTTGTTGTACTTGCGGTTTCAATTCTCACTTGTGGTACCAATTTGTGTTTGTGACTTTTGTTCTTGATCGTTCTTGTGGTTCTGCTCGTATTCGTGACTTTTTCTTTTCACTTGCAGTTCTTCAACCTAGTTTGTTTCATTTTCGTAATGCTTCTTCAAAGTTTTCTTTGTTTCATTGGGACCGTGTTGCATGGCCATTTACTGATTCTGTTTTTATCATTTACTCTTACTTTCTTATGTATTGATAAAGTGCGGTATTCTTTTGTAATTGATAATAATAGATATACAATTTTCCTTCTTCTCTCTCTCGATCCTCTTTATCTTACATGGCCATTTACTGATTCTGTTTTTATCATTTACTCTTTACTTTCTTATGTATTGATAAAGTGCGGTATTCTTTTGTAATTGATAATAATAGATATACAATTTTCCTTCTCTCTCTCGATCCTCTTTATCTTACAAGAGGACATTGAAGTGTACTTGAAAGGTTTCAACATCCTCTTTTTCCTCGGCGTTCAATAAATGTTCTCCTATTGATTTAAATTTATAAGGACAATGCCAGGAAAGGGAAAATCGAGGGAAAGCTGAAAAACCTTTAAAAAATCCCAGTGTATAGGGTGTCCATGTATGTCCCGCAAATTAGTACAGGAGGGAAGTGTGGGAGAGATATACTCGGACACGTGCACATAAAGGTTCATTACAGACGACCTACAAATTCTAAAGGTTCATTACTTGCCCTAGAGGCCCTTAAGGAATTACACATAATGTGATCCTAGAAAGTCACAACACAACAAACATAATACACATGAATTCATCAGGCAGTAGGAGGTGACGACACCTTCTCTGGATCGTCAACAACAGCTTTGGCAGAAACTATGTCTTCAATACTCATCAAGACTCCATCATAAACATCCTTTTTTATGTCAATACGATCATCTCCTGCATCAAAGTTGAATAAGTAGGCAGCTTGACGAATAGCTTTATAAAAGCCCTCTTCGTGCTGAGGCATCACGTATCCTTCCAACTCGTAGATCCATTCCAGGGCTGAGGTGTGTTCGGCCTTGGAGGCCGACAATTTCCCCTCCAGTTGCTCCAGCGCGGCTCGAGATTCTTCATCCTTCATTTCCAGCTCTTTGCAGCGCGCCTTCAAAGCATTGCGTTCTGCCAAGAGCTGGGACCTCTCATTTTTCACATTTTCTAGTTGCATGGACACCTCTTGCCTTCTATGATTCACTTCTGCCAAATCCCTCTGCAATGTTTCTATTTCTGCAGCTAACCTGCTGGAGTCTGCCAACTTGCTGAAGACCGTCTCCAGGTGCCGCCCCATCACCATAGCCCTAGCTTGAAACTCATTCAGTGCATACAAAACAACTTTTGGATGTATGGCAGACACTATCTCGGCCTCCTCTAAGGACAGGGACACCTTTATGCCTTCATTTATCTTCAACAGTGAGTCAAAGAGGGCCGACAGGGAGTCCTTGTTTCCCTCTTCAACATTTTGCGTTTTCTTGGGCGAAGGAGGACGAGGGGTTCCTGGTTTAGAGAGACGATCGCGTCGCTTGCTCTTCTTCTCAACAGGAGGGGGCAATAAATCACCCCTCTGAGATGATCCCTCTGCCTCAGTCCGCCCAGAACTTCCCCCACTCTTCTTTTCTTCTTCGACCCTTTTTCGCCTTAGCTCCAAGTACACATCCTTTTCAGAGGAACCAATAGCCGCCATAATACCTACAAAAGTAAAAACGCGTTAGCCACCATTAACATCATACCAATCACGCCTAGTCAGTCGAGCATACATACTGAATAACTCATCACATGGATGGGGGGATCTAAATACACTAATAACTTTCTTTGAAGATAGTTTTTTGGGAAATTGGTCCAAGTAGGACAGTGTATCTCAGTCTAGAGACTCTCTTGGCCAAATGCGGTACGTGGTGGGGGTTTTAGTCAAATAAAAGGGAAGCTTGGGTGTTGCGTCATCAAAATAGAAGTACTCAACCCCAATGGACCTAATAATGACTTTAAAGAATCCTGTCTTAAACCTTTTAAACGACTGGGTATATGAAGCTAGCAGGCAATGGTGACTCTGGCCAACAAGGGACACCCAGCTAGCCAGTTTGCCTGGTCGGGTACTATAGTACTGCAAAAAGACCTGGGGTGAGGGTTTCAGATGCAGCACACGACAAACCAATCTGAAGGCCTGTAATGCGGCCCAACTATTGGGGTGTAGTTGGCTAGGGACTACATTCAAAACCCTTAAAACGCCCATCGTGAAGTCATCAAATGGCACGCATACATGCAAATCGGTCATTAAGGTTGCATACATATAAAAGAAATCATGTGAGTGACCCTCACGTCCGTGACACGCTATCCTCACTCCTAACCCGTTCAATGCTTACAATACGATCATCAACGGTATCCGCTATGATGTCAGCCCACTTGCGCAATGCAGCTAGTGCAGCAGGCCTGGTGAATCGCGATAAGGGTAACTTTACTCTAGGATCTACCCATTCATACCCCAGATAATGTAAGGTCGAATACTCCTCGACACCCTCAGCGCAATCACTATCGACTGGGGACGTAAGACTATTAGAAGAGTCGGGTACATCCCACTCATCCTCTGACTCACTACACTTATTGGTAGAACAATAAGCAAAAGGGGACGACATACCTGGGGAGGGATGCTACATCTTAGCTCGGGGTGCTTCACTTCTCAAAACACAAGTAGTTTTTAATATGGGCCTTACATCAATTTATAGGAGTCCTATGATTTCTTTTGAGAATAGGTTTGGCATGGGTTCCCATATCATCATCATGGTAAATATCTCGAGTCTCATGCCACTGCAACACTACCTCTAGGCCATGCACCCTTATTCACGTTCCTAAGAACGGTGATGTAAGACCCTTAAGTCCTTCACTTATTTTTTCAAACAGACTCTTGTTTCATTTCGTTTACCACAAGCCTGGAGGGGCTAGTGAGTATATAGGGTATCCATGTATGTCTCGCGAATTAGTACAGTAGGGAAGTGTGGGAGAGATGTACTCGGACACGTGCACAACAGGAGAGGTTGTTGTTCAAATTAAGGCGCGTTTATCAAAGAAGGGTAATGAGAGAAGAGGATGGACCTAGCTTGGTGTAGATGGCCATGTACATCTCGGCCCAGTGTCTGTGTACTTCTCGGCCACTGTGGGCAAACAAATGCCCAGCTGTTGGGTTGCAATTGGTAGGGGGCGACGTTCAAGACAGTAAGGAATTCTTTCTCAAAGGTGTCGAAGGGAAATCGCAACCCAAGCTTCTCAAACAGAGTAATGTACATGAATGTGAATTTTTGGAGAGGATGTATAAAACCATCTCGTCAGCGTCACAAGTAGCGACTACCACGTCTTTCTCATTGCTCTTACACAATGTTTGATGGCACCTATAAAGGCTCTGACCCTAATAAGGGTGGCCATGGAAAAAAACCCCCTCCTAAGGGCAAGGGTAGCCTAGGGGTAATAAGGGTCATACGATGTCATCGTGGAGAAAGGGAGCCAACAGGTTTAGATGGAAAACCCAAGCAAAACAATGAAAATGAATGCAACAAATTGAAACGACCCTAAGAAAAACTAAAATAAGATTCTCAACCAAAACCAGCCCAAAAAACACAAAGACAAATCACAATGCAAACCAACAAGCAGAGAATCAGCCAGTAGAAAACCAACAGGAAACCAACAAGCAGAAAACCAGTAGGAAACCAACATGCAGGACATCAACAGCCAGAAAAATAAGGGCAACCACACCAAGTAACAATTAATGCAAAGGAACAAGGTAAAAGGAGTTACCTTGCATGAAAAAAGAAGGAAGAACTGGGGAAGACGAAAAGCGACAAAGGACGACGAAAGCTGGAGAAAGTGAGGGGGAAGCAAAGGAAGCGAGGGGCCGACTTTTGAAAAATACAATAGTTAAGTGAAGAATGAAGAAAGATCATACCGTCCAAAGTTTGCAATTGTCGTTGGATATGGTACATGTGGCAAGGGTAGGTATGAAATTATGATGGTACATGGAAAATGGTGCACATCGGTTTCCGAAGGACAACTTTCTCACTTCCATTGCATAGAGATAGAAGCTCAAAATTGGGAGAGCTATGTACCCCCCCAGACCAAGGACGACATCATTCGGACGACATAGTAAGGTGCCACGTGATGGTTCAAGTTATAGAAGGATGTCACTAGAAATCCGAGGTCACAGCAAGGTACCACGTGATGGTTTAAGTTATAAAAGGATATCACCAAAAAGCCGAGGTCATAGCAAGGTGCCACGTGATGGTCCAAGATATAGAAGGATGTCACCAAAAAGCCAAGGTCATAGCAAAAAGCCACATCACAAACTATGTTGTGGAAGGATGTTTCCAAATGGCCGAGAACATTCGAGAACATCCTAAAGGAACGAGATATGGTAAATATCCGAGGGAATATGAGAGGATTTCAATAACAAAATATTGTATCTTTGTAGCCCATATTCGGTAAATATAAACTGACTTATGAGATATTATCATTTGTTATTCATTATCTTTTAAGTAGATTATTTAGAAAAGATATGACTATTTATTTACAAAATTGTAACCAAATTGCTTATAAATGTTACTCCCACGACCAAGGAACAAACTATTTTGGCCTGAGTATTATTTGCTAATGTTGAGATACTTCTTTACTTTTTTTCTTTCATTTAAGGTTCAATCACACCTTTACCAGAACAAAAATATATGATATCCCTATCGATAGAATTAAAACCAAAAGATATATGATATCTTTATCATGGTAAGAACAGGTATAATACTAGTAAGCAAGATCAATTTTACATGAAACTTCTGCCTAGATTTTAAGACTATTAATGTATTCAGATAGGAATCTTTCCCCTTCTTTGATACACGAGCCAGGAACTTAAACAACTACAAATCATGTTTCATATGAAAGACCTTGGTCACTTGCACTATTTCCTTGGCCTTGAGGTTATTCCAAAGGTACATTTCTCCATCACCATAAATATACCACAAACCTAAACTTTATAGTTGGCCTCAATAAACTAATACGGTGGATACTCCTCTCGAAGTTAATGCTAAATATCACCATGATGAGGGTGCCCTTTCTCTAGATCCTTTATTATCTCAACAACTTGTGGGCAATCTTAATTATTTGACTATAACAAGACCTAACATATTGTTTGTCATTTAGCAATTGAGTCAATTTATGCACTCTCTTCGCCATCTATATTGCTAGTGGCACGTTGTATAATTCTATGTTTTTTAGGAACCTCTCAATGTAGTTTATCCTTTCCCACTGGACACCTTTTAAGTTGATTGCTTATAGTGATGTCAATTAGGTTGGATGTCTTCATAATCGATGATAGATTACTAGTTCATGCATGTTTCTTAACTCCTTGTTGATCTCATGGGAAAGCAAGAAGCAAACACAAACCTTTAAATTATCTATGAAATCAGACTATTGTGTCATGTTTACTACTTGTTTTGAAATTATTTGGTTTTGTGTTCTTTTGGTTGAACTTGGATTTCCTCACGCACATCCAATGTCTCTGTATGCTGACAATACAAGTTATCCAAATTGTTGCAAATCCAATGTTCCATAAGCAAACCAAACATATTAATTAGATTGTCATTCCATTTGCGAGGCTTATGATGACCATGTTATATCAACCCTTCACATACTTAATTTCAATTGTGGATATTCTTATTAAGGTTATTCTTTGTCCATGTCATCACTTTCTTGTTAGCAAATTGATACTCCTAAACCAACCACCTTAATTGAGGGATGTGAATCAAGAAATATTTTATCTCCTTAATTATATTAATTTCTTCTCCTAAAACTAAGCTAGACAAATCATGAATTGACTTTTTCTCTTCAACTATATATAATAATATTCCTAAAAGATGATACACAATTTAGGAATTAGGATATTTGTAATCATGAGTAGTGATTATTTGTATATACTCCATCACTATTTACATAACGAACAGACCCTACAAGATTTATTGTCTCATAATAATAAATAAAATTATGGTAAACTTGCAAAGCAAAGGCATTAAATACTTTTCCAAGATCCAGTTACACTATGGTTCTATATGACTAATTATGTAAACTCCTATGCAAGTGACACGGAATGAAAATGAAACCAAGAGTAAATGTATGATAATACTTCTTTTTTAAAAACAATCCAGGTTATTAAAAGACTAGTTCTGTTTAATTATTATCATACAAATAAATAGGTCAGTTAGGCCATAGATCTCTAACGGATTGTCTAACTTATTTCCACTCCATAAATAAGTGCAAGTTCATAAGCACAGTATTTTAAGTCCATCAAAACAGATTAAAGCAAAAACAAATTCAACCTCCACTTAAGTTCTGTTTTTGAGAATAAGAAGAACATGTATCATAAATGTTAAGAGGAAATAGAAGAATGGAGATGATAGCAAAGGTGGAGAAAATTCTCACCTTTTGAAAACGAGCAAGAAGCATGTTTACTAGTCATTGTTTTCTTGAGTATTTCATCATTTCTATGATGTTTCCCAAGTACCACAGTAGATGAAACAGGATGACTTGCTCCAGAAGAGAGTCTAATGACTTCATCCTCTGTAAGTGACTTCACTTTTGCAGTTTTGTTAGTTTGATACGTTTTAGAAGCCCTTGAGCCAATACCCTGATCTTCTATAAGTGGTGAAGTTGACACACACTGGGATTGTTGGCAAGGCTCACAGACCCAATATTCTGGAATTTTTAAGGTATGAAATCTCGTGCAATAACTGAAATAGTTTGAAAATAACATGAAACAAGATATCAAATACACTTAAAAAGAATACAAATACACAAAAACAGAGAATGGTATGTGGGAGATTATTACGCATGTTCATGTCCTCCTTTGCATATAGAACAAGTAAGTAGTACTTCTTTCCAACCAATATCACCACATATCTCACAAACCTGCAAAGAATAACAAACACATAAATAATACATATACTACAAAGAACAGCCAAATTAGTGAAACAAAGTCTTAAAATATCTACAATTATTCAAACCACCCACTGTGGAATGAGTACAATGTCTTGCAAACATGCAAAACCAATGAAGAAAAAATATGACTTGTACACATTTCAGTTTCAGTAAACGTTTGCATTCTAGGAAGAAAAATAAAAGATAAACATGTAAGTTCAAATGTCAAACTTCTACAGAGACAATTGGTTCTTGAAAATATGTTAAAAAATTATGCAACATACTAACAAAACAAGAATTTCTCTTTGCGGTATTGAACATGTATTTCAATTATTTGAACTAATCAAAATTCTTACTTAAAAATAAGGGACATGTGAAGATGTATGATAGTGCAAAGGCTAATTGGATGAATCATGTTTCAGACTAACATTCTATCTGAAGACACTGAATTCTCTTTGGAGGAAACTTGATATCCATAAAAATCAGAAGAAAACTGTAATTCTCACAGAAAGTGAGAAATCTAAGCACATGAATAGTTAAGAAAGATTAAAATGGATAGAATGTGTGATAATGTAGCAACCTTGAACATGCTATCAAAACTGTAACCTTCCATAAAAAAACTCACTGACATTGATTATCACTTTGTAAAGGAAAAGAAATGAGTGTGAAACAATTGATATTGGTTTGTAAAATCACCAAACCCCCACTATCCATAAATGATTCAAATGTAAAAGCTATCACATTTATGATTTATTTAAAGAAGAACTAATAACACTATTCAAAATCAATGAAGTAATAAGTAACTAGTGATGTGAAATTTTGACCCTAAAACAAATTACACAATACACTAATGTAAAAATAACCAAATCCCAACAGCCCCTCACCACCCATATTAACAAAAAAAAAAACTAATCAATAAAAATAATAAATAAATAACTATAAAGAAATAAAAAAAAAAAAAAAAAAAAAAAAAGAGAAGAATGAG
>Ga0214542_1004479_pt1 | contig 27678 bp, 25 predicted proteins | sample CNSS1metaG_FD_160096 | JGI IMG/M metagenome (GOLD analysis project Ga0214542, IMG submission 160096) | Root nodule microbial communities from cowpea collected in UCLA plant growth center, Los Angeles, California, USA - CNSS1 | ecosystem: Host-associated > Plants > Roots > Nodule | place: USA...
CCCTTAACTTGATGTTAATTCGTTTAAGTTCCCCACCCTTACCACAAGTAAGCGGCCTGGGTCGAACACCCTTAACTTGATGTTAATTCGTTTAAGTTCCCCACCCTTACCACAAGTAAGCGGCCTGGGTCGAACACCCTTAACTTGATGTTAATTAGTTTAAGTTCCCCACCCTTACCACAAGTAAGCGGCCTGGGTCGAACACCCTTAATCTGATATTAATTCGTTTAAGTTCCCCACCCTTACTACAAGTAGGCAGCCTGGGTCGAACACCCTTAACATACAATAGCGTACGTAAACATTCCATACATACACAAATATAAAGAGCAATTAACCCAAAAGTAATCGACATTCATATCAAATATCAAAATAGAGCAATGTACGAGTTATTACAGACTTTGAATCATTAAACCAAATTGGAAGTATTAAATTAAAAATCCTAAGCTGCCTTCTGCTCGACGTCTTTCGCCACCACCTCGTTACCACCAACATCAGCGTCAACCGCCTCCTTTTCCCCATTTCCTTCTGGGTTAGATTTTGCCTCATCTATAAGCACACCATCGACAACATCCTTATTCACATCAAACCTAACATCATTAGCATCAACATTCTCATAATAAAATGACGCTTGTCGAACACCCTTCTGAAAGCCATTGATGTGTTCAAGTATTATGCAGCTCTTCAAGTCCTCTAGTTCACCCTCCAGCCCATCATGCTTTTCCTTGATATCATCATAGTCGGCCTCAAGATCTGCAATTCGACCCTTCAGCTTTTCCTCAGAATCAAGGCATCGTACCCTCCACGTAGCGAGCCTCTTCCTTTCCAAGTCCCACTCCTCCTTCTCCTTCTTCCAAGTTTCCTTCTCTTCACCGTGCTTATCGACTTTCTCCTGCAACTCTTCCACCTTGGTCCGATTTCCTTCTTTCAACTCTCGTTCGTATAAAGAACCCACACACCGACTAAGCAGCAAGGTCTTGCTGCTAAATTCAACCATGGCCTTCACCAAAGCTCTTGGCTCTATATTGTCAATTGAATTTATCAGCGATTCCGGCACATTAATCTCAATGTCTTTCCTAACAGTAGTTTCCAAAAACTCAATCAATCCAGCTTCCGGCCCCTTCACCCCACTGGCCGAGCCTGCCCCCATCACGGCAGCTCGCACTTTCTTCACTTCCTTGCCCTTGCCCGCCCTAATAGGCAACTCCGCTTTCCTTTTTGTACCTCCATGCACGTGGACGTCTACTAGCGAATCCTGCAAATTGGGAACCATAGTGTTCCCGACAACTTTAGCCTTCACCGCCTTCTCCTTACGAAGGGCTTGGAAAAGTGTCAAGTTCTTCTTGCCAAGTTGCGCCATATGCCCTGAAGTACACAACACACAAATCGTCAAAATACTCCAATCAATAACAATGCTCAAAGTTACAAAAAAAATACCTTCAATATCTATAATAGGGTGAACTAAATTATACACCCTAACTAAGCCCTTAGTGGGCATCTTATCGCTAAATTGCATCAAAGTATCCACCACATCCTTCTCACCCACCGACAGATCTTCCCTCGAAATCACCTTATATCTCCAAGGGTTGCCGGTCCAGAAGAACGGAAACTTAGTATTACCATCAGCAGTATAGAAATGTGACTGACTAGCCGGTTTTACTACAACTTTGAAGAACCCATCTTTGAAATGCTTGAACGATTGAGTGAAGGCCTCCAATTTGTTAGGACCAGGCCGGCTGATTAACGACAACCATGTTATCGGACTCTTCGGCCTCGTGACAAAAAAGTATAGGAACACCCGGGGAGATGGTTCCAAGTACAGCGCCATGCACAGTAATCTGAAAGCTTGCAAGTATGCCCAGCTGTTCGGATGAAGCTGAGTAGGGGCAACATTCAACAATCGCAACACTCCCATAGTGAATTCGTCAAAAGGTAGTCAGATGTGCAGCTGTGAGAAGTGGCACATATACATATAGAAGAATTCTTCGACTGCTCCTTCTCGGCCATGGCACGCGCATTCAACAGCAGTAACCCGCTCTGGAGCAATTATGTCCCTTCGCGCACCCTTTTCGAAAATAGGCGTACAATTCAACCACGATTTTAGTAAACGCGACCATCGGAACAACGACCGTTGAGTCCGCACATCTGCATATCAATACATATCATCTGTATCACACCTAGCCAATCTCGACTAGCATATCAATACATATCATCCTTCACCGACACATCGTATCGGTAAAGGCTGGGGGACTGGAGTACTGGGCCTGGTCAACTTAACCATATAAATGACAATCCTCACATATATGCCGGAAACAACCCAAGTACACGACTTGGGCCGACATGGACTTAAACTCGTAACTGAACGAAGGCTAAACTAACAACAAAACGGCCAACCTAGGACAGTGTGTGGCCAAGGACGACATCCGACAAGTTGAGAAGTAAACGGATCAGACCGCTCTTAAAGACTTAGTAAAATGGAACCCCCACGTTCAATAGGTCTTAAGGGCCTGGTTAGGGCCCAAGCCCACTCACAGCCCAAGCTAGAGCCCAAGCCAAGACCCGGCCCATGGGATAATCAGACATACTTCTGCTTCGGAGTCCCTTCTGCAGGTAAACCCTCCTGGGTCCAAACTGACATGTGTCAACCGGGAAGAGACCAACTGAGGAGATAGCGGACTACATGGGTAAGGTGACGCTTGTGCCTAACTTATCTTGTTTGTTCTCTGCAGGAACATATTCTATCAATTGTTTAGTAGAAATTGTCAAATACAATCTTCTCCTTGATTAGCCCATGACAGTACTGTCTCCAAATGGTAAACATTTGTTATTCTAACTTGTCAATTGACTTCTACACTGAAAGACATTGATCAAAAGTTTTTCTTCTTAACCTGTTACAATCCGCTCTTACACTGACCAATTGCATTTTTTTTTTAATTCACTTTTAACTTCAATGCAACCTTGAATAGCTACAAATTGGTCTCACGAGCCATAGTGTTTTTCCAGTTTTATCTTCCAATTATCAACAACATATTGTTTCCACTCTAAAGGAAATGAATATATATTCCTCATAACTTTATTCAGAAACAAGAATAGAGATAAAGGATCCCTTGTCTCTTTCTCCTGCGAAAGTTTTTTCAAAAGGGTTGACATTCACCATAAGGTTAGTTTTTAAGATTTTCAATAAATTTGAACTAATAATTTTTTTTTTCAAAATTGTTACTTAGATAACATGTTGATGAGATATTCGATCAATCCTATCCTACACACTGATTTAAAATAATATGAGGAAATGATTGATATTTGATTTGAATAATGAAGACAAGAGATAAAAGTGGTGGGCAATTATATATATAATGGTATTGCTTCAAAAGCGTGGTGCAAGAAAAGCAAATGTCTTACATGCAACTATCTCAGAAGTTTTATGATGGATGCTTTCTCTGTTTCCTGGACCACAATGAATTGATATCTGGTTATTGTCAGAAGGGCCTCCCTACCCATAGCATCAAAACTTTTACGTCAATGCTTCGAGATTCTGATCATGAAATTCAAAACTGTGACCCCTTTTCCTATACTTCTACAATGAAGGCTTGTGCTTGCCTTGCCTCCACTCAGTTGACTCTTCAGTTGCACGCCCATCTCGTCAAGTTACATTTGGGAGCCCACACTTGCATTCAAAACTCCCTTGTTGATATGTATATTAAGTGCGGAGCAATCCCTTTGGTTGAGGTTGTTTTCCTGGACATTGAAAGCCCGAGTTTGTGTTGTTGGAACAATATGATTTATGGATATTCTAAATTATATGGACCCTTTGAAGCTCTCCGAGCATTCAACCGAATGCCTCAACATGACAACGTTACATGGAACACGCTGATATTTGTGTTCTCTCAACACGGCTTTGCGGTCCGCTGTCTTGGTATGTTTGTGGAGATGTGCAACCTCGGTTTTAGGCCCAATTTCATGACTTATGGTACTGTACTCAGTGCATGTGCCAACATTTTTGATCTAGAATGGGGTGCCCATTTGCATGCTCGGATTCTTCAAATGGAACATAGCCTGGATTTATATTTGGGAAATGGTCTCATTGACATGTATGCCAAGTGTGGATGCTTAGAACTTGCGAGGCGTGTTTTTGACCGTGTAGGTGAACGTAATCAAGTTTCTTGGACTTGTTTGATTGTTGGGGTGGCACAGTTTGGACTTGGAGAAGATGCTTTCACTTTGTTTAACCAAATGAGATTGGATTTTGTGGTGTTGGATGATTTCACTCTGGCCACAATACTTGGAGTTTGTTCGGGTCACAGAAGTATGCTGCCCCTGGAAAACTAATTCATGGATATTCCATCAACAGTGGGATGGAATCCTCTGTTCCTGTAGGGAACGCAATCATTACAATGTATGCAAAGTGTGGTGATATTGAGAAAGCTAGCCTTGCATTTAGATTGATGCCACTTAGAGATATCATATCATGGACAGCCATGATCAATGCATTCTCCCAAAACGGAGATATTGACAGGGCACGCCAATGTTTTGATACTATGTGTAACGTGTAACAAATTAAGGGCGGAATGGGAAAAGCAAGCCAGTTAGTTATGCCCCAGGTACATGTGGAGGCAGACCCTAAAATGGGAGTCCAGAGGAAAGGTGTGAGGAAGAGGAGAAGTAACATAAAATTAAAAGATTATGTGACGTAGTGGAGTGTGCCTGTGGTATGTGTAACCTTTGCCTTTCTGAATTTCTATCTCGCATCCTTCACCAATTTCTCTGATTATTCTCTTTCCCTTCTCAGGTTCCTCTATCGTGGAAATTTCCTCTCATTTGTCTCACATTTCAGCTTCCCTGCACTGTTATACAACTCAATACACTTACATCAATAAAATTTCCACGTTATTATCCTTTCTGATACATATATATATATATATATATATATATATATATATATATATATATATATATATTAATCTTTTTGGTTATTCTGTTTTTGGAATACTTTTTGTGCATACTGTTACATTGGTGCTTTCATTGATATCATGGCTGAAAACACCCGTCTTAAGGAACTTCAGGCCGAGGTTCGTGGCCATTCTGAGGAACTAAAATAAATTAATAGCATTATTGGAGCTTCGTGACCGAGAACAACGTCTTCATACTCAGCAAGTGCAATCTGCTGCCCAAGGCCGTATGGACCAATTACAACAATCATTGGACCTGATATTACAATCATAGTCTAATTATCGTTGGGCTTTCCTCCTTTCGATGGACAATCTTCGGTGTTGGAATGGATATTTAAGGCCGAGAAGTTTTTTAACTATCATCACACTCCCGATGCTGAAAGGGTCGATATTGCAGCCATTCATTTTGAGAAGGATGTGGTACCCTGGTTTCAAATGCTTCAATGCTTATCAGCGGTGCGTTCTTGGACAGACTTAACCAAAGCTATGGAATCTCAATTTGGGCCTTCTCCTTTTGATTGTCCGATGGCGGAGTTATTCAAACAACAACAGGTTGGTACAATTTCCGATTACTATCTCCAATTTATGTCACTTGCCAATCGTTCTTTTGGCTTGTCGGTAGAAGCATTATTAAATTGTTTCCTAAGTTGTCTCCACGTTGAGATTCGACGTGATGTGGTGGCCCAGGCACCATCTTCATTGTTGCGGGCAGTTGCCTTAGTGAAACTCTATGAAGATCGATATATTGCTCTACCACAATCGAAACTGCCATTTGTTCGACGTTATTCTCAAGTGGGATTCTCATCTGCTTCAGCTATTACGAGTTCTCCTAAGGTTTCCACCAACAACACCCTTCCTCTATTACTTCATGCACCTAACATCAAACAGCTTCGTGATGCTAATGTTAAGAAAATCACACCTGCCGAAATGCAAATCCGGTGTGAAAAGGGATTATGTTATTTCTGCGATGAGAAATTTAGTTTCAACCATAAATGCCCTAACAAACAATATTTGTTCTTGCAACTTGAGGATATAGATACCGAGTCTCCATCAGCGTCAGTACCACTCGTCTCTACTTCGAAAGAATTGTCTAACTCGTTGGTTGAGGATCCCCACTTATCCTTCAATGCTTTGAAAGGTGGTCAAGGTGTAGGCACAATCTGATTTTTGGCATGTGTGGATAAACTTCTTATCACAGTACTTGTGGATGGTGGCAGTTTTGATAATTTCCTCTAACCTCGGATTGCTAAATTTCTCAAATTACTTGTGGAACCAGCTCCCTTGTTCAAAGTAATGGTCGGCAATGGTAATTATATGGCTGCCGAAGGGTTTATTGAGAATTTATCCCTTCAAGCTCAAGGTCATCGTTTCCAATTGCTTGTTTACCTTCTTCCAATTTCTGGTGCTGATTTGATACTTGGAGCAAATTGGCTAAAAACATTGGGACCTCATGTTGCTGATTATGAGGCCTTAAATCTGAAATTTTTGCATCATGGCCAAATGGTGACACTTCAAGGTGAGATTCATTCTGCACCATAGCATGCTCAATTGCATCATATTAGACGTATGATCAACACGAATTCAGTCGCTGAAGTGTATACAATGCAATTATTGGATCATAGTCCAAAACTGTCCCCCTGTCTTGAACTCCCTACATTGATGGCACCTAACTTAGCGACGCTATTAAAGGCTTATGCATCAGTCTTTACCACATCAACAACCTTGCCTCCACCCCGTTCCCATGCCCACCATATTCCTTTAATTGAAGGTGCGGGCCTTGTCAAGGTAAAGCCATACCGCTATCCCCATAGTAAAAAAGCTAAGATTGAATGTTTGGTGGAAGAGATGTTGAATGAGGGTATTATTCAAACCATTAGGAGTCCTTTCTCTTCTCTTATCATTTTGGTAAAAAAAAAAGATGGCTCTTGGACAGTTTGTACCGATTATCGAGCCCTCAACGCAATAACTATCAAGGATAGTTTTCCTATTCCTACAGTGGATGAATTGATTAATGAGTTATATGGCGTTGCAATTTTCTCTAAATTAGATTTGTGATCTGGTTATCATCAAGTGCTAGTGGCCCTAGAAGATAGGTATAAAACAGCTTTCCACACACACCATGGGCATTTTGAATGGCTCGTCATGCCTTTTGGCTTGACTAATGCTCCAGTGACTTTTCAAAGTTTGATGAATGAGATTTTTAAATCTGTTTTGCGGAAATTTGTACTGGTCTTTTTCGATGGCATACTAGTATACAGCTCAACATTGACTAACCACCTTCACAACTTGGAAGTTGTTTTACAGATTCTTCAAAACAATCAGTTATATGCCCGTTTCTTTAAATGTTCCTTTGGGGTGCAATAAATAGTATTTAGGCCATACTCTTTCTGGACTGGGTGTTGCTATGGATAAGTCCAAGTTACAAGCAGTTATTGATTGGGTTCAATCTACTAATGTGAAACAATTAAGGGGCTTCATCGGTTTAACTGGGTATTATCGCCGATTTGTGAAAGGGTATGCCCATTTAGCTGCACCCTTTACTGATTTACTACAGAAAGATGCTTTTCATTGGACTCCATCTGCCACAGTAGCCTTCTATGCTTTAAAAAGAGCACTCACCACTGCACCAGTTTTGGCCCTTCCAGATTTTTCCATACCATTTGTGTTAGAGACTGATGCTTCTGGTTCTGGGATAAAAGCTGTTTTAAGTCAGAACAACCATCCTATAGCTTATTTCTCCAAGAAATTGTCTCCACGAATGCAACGCCAATCCACTTATGTGCGTGAATTTTACGCCATCATAGAAGCCCTAGCCAAATTTTGCCATTATTTACTTGGTCATAAATTTGTCATTAAAACTGACCAAAAAGGCCTAAAAGAATTACTAGAACAGCAGCTACAAACACCCGAACAACAACAATGGCTCCCTAAATTTATTGGATTTGATTTCACAATCCAATTTAAGTCGGGTCGTGATAACATTGTTGCAGACGCATTATCTCGCAGCTTTATGTTGGCCTGGTCTGCACCCCAAAATCAGTGGCTCAAAAGGGTTGTCGAGTTAGTTCAAGTAGATCCCAAACTCAAGCCACTGTATGATCAGTGTGTCGCTCACCAAAATCATTTTGGTGACTATACAGTGAAGGATGGTTTGTTATTTTGGAAAGCCAGAATTTTGCTGCCCTATAATGAGGATCCCATTCAATAAGTTTTTTTAGAATTTCATTCTTCCAAAACATGGGGCCATGCGGGAGTTTCTCGAACTACAGCCTGAATCACTGCTCAATTTTTTTGGCTGGGTATGCAAAAACACATTCGTAAATTTGTACATGAATGTCACATTTGTCAAAAGGCTAAGTTGGACCATGCAGTACCAGCCGGTTTACTTCAACCTCTCCCAATACCTCAACATAATTGGGATGATATTTCAATGGATTTCATCACCGGGTTGCCATGATCTTATGGGTTTTCTACGATTCTAGTGGTGGTTGATCGACTTTCTAAATTTGGGCACATCATTCCTCTCAAATCATATTATAACAGTCAGGTGGTTGCTGACACTTTTATCCATAACATTGTTAAACTGTATGGTATACCACGATCCATCGTTTCTGACAAGGATAAAGTCTTTATCAGTTCCTTTTGGCAACATTTGTTTAAGGCCCAAGGAACTACTTTGGTTATGAGTTCTTCTTATCACCCACAGTCTGATGGACAGACAGAAGCACTCAATAAAACTCTGGAAATGTATTTCAGATGCTTTGTTTTTGAGAACCCGAAGCAATGGTACTCTATGTTGCCCTGGGTCCAATATTGGTATAATACCTCTTTCCATCACAGTATTGGAATGTCCCTACTTAAGGCCTTATATGCTAAAGATGCTCCTGTGGTTACCAGATATAAAGGTCATACAGCTGACCCTCCCTCAGTGAAGGACATCCTGCAACAACGTGATGCTCTATTACACCAACTCAAGTGCAATTTATCCAAGGCTCAACAGTATATGAAATCTAAAGCCGACAAAAGGCGACGTGACTTAGATTTTGCGGTGGGAGATCTTGTCTTAGTCAAACTGCAGCCATATCGTCAGAATACGCTAGTTGGACGCAGGAGTCAAAAGTTGAGTATGCGTTATTTTGGACCCTTTGAAGTCATTCAACATATTGGCAGTGTTGCATATAAGCTCCTACTTCCGGAGACAGCACGGATTCACCCCATATTCCACATTTCCCTGCTGAAGAAATTCATTGGTCAACCATCACAACAATATCTACCGTTGCCACTTATTACTAATGAATATGGGCCTGCAGTTCAACCATTGCGCGCCATGGCTTTTCGCAAGATCATGCACAACACCACGCTAGTTCCCCAAGTGTTAATCCAATGGAATTCTTTAGATGATGATGACTCCACCACTTGGGAGGATGTTGCTGACATTACTTCACACTTTCCAAATTTTAACCTTGAGGACAAGGTTACTGTCCATGGGGGAAGTATTGTAACGTGTAACAAATCAAGGGCGAAATGGGAAAAGCAAGCCAAGTTAGTTATGCCCTAAGTACACGTGGAGGCAGACCCTGAAATGGGAGTCCAGAGGAAAGGTGTGAGGAAGAGGAGAAGCAACATAAAATTAAAAGATTATGTGACGTAGTGGAGTGTGCCTGTGGTATGTGTAACCTCTGCCTTTCTGAATTTCTCTCTCTCGCATCCTTCACCAATTTCTCTGATTATTCTCTTTCCCTTCTCAGGTTCCTCTATCGTGGAAATTTCCTCTCATTTGTCTAACATTTCAGCTTTCCCTGCAATGTTATACAACTTGATACACTTACATAAATAATATTTCCACGTTATTATCCTTTCTGATACATATATATCTGTTAATCTTTTTGGTTATTCTATTTTTAGAATACTTTTTGTGTATATTGTTACACTATGTCTGAGCGAAATGTCATAACTTGGAATTCCATGTTAAGCATGTATGTCCAGCATGGGTTCACAGAAGAAGGGATGAAATTATATGTTTTGATGAGAAGCGAAGCAGTCAAACCGGATTGGGTCACTTTTGCAACCTCTATCTGGGCCTGTGCTGACTTGGCAATTGTAAAACTTAGGACACAAGTCATATCTCATGCCATGAAGTTTGGGCTTAGTTCGGATGTTTCTGTTGCAAATAGTATTGTCACTATGTATTCAAATGTGGACAAATAAAAGAAACACATAAATTTTTTGACTCAATACATGTGAAAAGCCTGATTTCTGATAGGATAAACTTAAATTAGGAGTTATTAAGCAGACTTTATGAGTGGTTACATTTGTGATGTTTTAGGAGAGCAAAGGTCAAAAGTTTTATGTGTTATGTTTTGGATGTTAATGGTGATTAGTGTTATGTTTTTATAATAATTGGAGACATTATGGCTTGTAGATGAAAAGCCAAATGTAAGTCCTATAAATTGTAGTGTCTTGCTCATATGAAATACACAAGTGAAATAAATCATATTTTTAGAGATAGAGTGCCTTTGCTAACAAAGTGGTATCAAGAGCCAGTTAGCCTGAGTGTCTGAGAGTGAAAAAAGTGAGTGATGGCCAACAATATGTCCTTACCCCAGCTGACACAAAAATCCGACTACGATAAGTGGAGCATGCAGATGAAGGCCTACCTCGGATCCCAAGACGTGTGGGATGTAGTTCAAGGTGGCTTCGAAGAGCCAGAGGATTTTGATGAACAAACAGTTGCCCAGATTGCTGCGTTGAAAAAAACACGAGTCAAAGATAGGAAAGTTATGTATGCATTGTACCGAGCTGTGGACGATGCAGGCCTTGAGAAGTTAGCAAACGCTACGACTTCAAAAGAGGCATGGGAGATCTTGGAGAAAACATATAAGGGAGATGACCGTGTGAAACAGGTTCATCTTCAAGCTCTCAGAGGAGAGTTTGAGAGGTTGCTGATGAAGGAGAACGAAGGGGTAACCGAGTTCATATCTCGGGTGGAGACTGTGGCAAACCAACTTGGCAAGAATGGGGAGCCGTTGCCTGCAAACCGAGTTGTGGAGAAAATTTTGAGGTCAATGACAATTGACTTCGACAACATTGTGTGTGCTATAGAGGAATCCAAAGACCTCTCAAAGCTCACGGTGGAGGAGCTTGCAGGGTCTCTAGAAGCCTATAAACAAAGAAGAAGAAAGACGAAGGAGGACTACCTTGGCCAAGCTCTCCAAGCAAGGACAAATTTCAAGGCGAAAAAAGGCGTTTGGAACTCAGAACACTCGGGGCAGAGGAGGAAGAGATCACGGGAGTCAAAACCGAGGTCCTGGAGGCAGAGGTCGAGGACGTAGTGGTCAAGGTCGAGATGATTACGAAGACGGCGCTCCCAGCCTGCAAAATTGGCGAGGACGAGGTCGAGGTGGAGGCCGAGGAGGTCGGTCAGGCAACAATGGTGAGTGCTACAAGTGCAGCAAGCCCGGTCACTATGCAAATGAGTGTAGATCGGTCAAGTGTTATAACTGTGGTAAGACCGGTCATTTTGCAAAGGATTGCCGGTCTCAATAGGAGAAATGAATCAACCAATCTTCTTACAGAAGAGGTTGAAGAACAAGCTGGAATATTGTTGATGGCCAGTAGCAAAGCGAGCTTGGCACATGATGTGAAAAGCTCGGTAGATGATATGAAGAATTTGGCAAGGGAGGAAATTGATGAGGATGAGATGTTGTTGACAAAGAGCTCGGATATTGAGCTTGGTTCGAACTCTAGCACAAACACTGAGTTTGGTTTGCGAGTCCAAAACAACTCGATCTGGTATCAAGACACTGGCGCTAGTAAACATATGTGCGGAGATGAAAATATGTTTGATGAGCTCTCCAAAATTGAAGCTGGACATGTGTCATTTGGAGACGCTTCCAAGGTGATGGTAAAAGGACGAGGTACGATATGTTTTTCTCAAAAGAATGGACGAATTGGGACAATTCAGGATGTGTACTACGTACCCGACCTCAAAACCAACATATTGAGTATGGGGCAGTTAATGGAAAAGGGGTACTCAGTCATCATGAAAGATGGAGTGCTGGAGTTGAGGGATAAACTCGGACACCTTATTACCCGAGTAGAAATGAAACAAAACAGAATGTATAAACTAGAGCTGAGGTGTTTGAAACTCGACGTCGAGGATGAAGCAATGAAGTGGCATTTTCAATTCGGCCATTTGCACTTTGGAAGGTTGACCGAGCTAGTACAAAAAGAAATGGTGCGTGGATTGCCAAACAAAGAATTTAAGAAGAATTTTTTTGAAAATTGTGTACTTGGCAAGCACCAGAGAGCCTCGTTTCCAAAGACAATTGAGTATCAAGTGAAGGAACAACTCGGCCTGGTGCATACAGATGTTTGTGGACCAATTACTCCTGTATCTTTCAGTGGTAAGAGGTATTTTTTAACATTTATTGATGATTTCTCTCGGAAGACATAGGTTTATTTTTTGAAGGAAAAATCTGAAGTATTTGGAGTGTTTAAGAAATTTAAAGTAATGATTGAGAATGAAACGGGCACAAAAATTAAAGTTGTTCGGTCAGATAGAGGTGGTGAATACACATCAGTCGAGTTCATGAGGTACTGTGAGGAGCTTGACATTAGAAGATTTTTGAAAGCTTCATACTCACCACAACAGAATGGAGTTGCTGAAAGGAAGAATCAGACAATTCTCAACATGGTTCGAGCAATGTTGAAAGGTAAGAATATGTCAAAAGAATTTTGGGCTGAAGCAGTGCAGTGTTATGTGCAAAACAGGTGTCCTCATGCAAAACTCAATGGAAGAACACCACATGAAGCATGGAGTGGAAAGAAACCATGTGTATCTCACTTGAAGGTATTTGACAGTGTAGCATATGCTCATGTTCCAGCACAACAAAGAACCAAGCTCGAGGACAGGAGTAAGAAACTTGTTTTTATTGGATATGATGAAAAAACAAAGGGCTATAAATTGTTTAATCCAGTAACAAACAAAGTTCTTGTGAGTCGAGATGTTGTAATAGATGAGGAGAACGAATGGAACAACTCGGCAATGACAGTTAAGAGCATAGCAACGACAAGTGGGAGCTCAGAAACTACCTTTGGAAGCCCGACAAGTGAAAGAAGAAATTTGGACAATGTACCAGCAAGACAACAGAAGGTCTCTGACGAGGAAGAAGAACCATTGCAGCCCAGAACTCGGAGCCTACAAGACATATATAATACAAATAACGAGGTACATGTTGTGTGTCTTTTGGCAGAATCGGAAGATGTTAGATTTGAAGAAGCCGTGGTGGATGAGAAATGGAAGAAGGCAATGGACGAGGAGATTGTTGCTATAGAACGTAACAACACGTGGGAACTATCCGAGTTACCACAAGGAGCTCGGCCCATTGGAGTAAAGTGGGTTTTCAAGAAGAAAATGAACGCACAAGGTGAGATAGAGCGATATAAAGCTCGATTGGTGGCAAAAGGCTATAGACAAAGGGAAGGAGTTGACTATGTCGAGGTGTTTGCACCTGTTACTAGGATGGAGACTGTTCGTCTACTAATTTCTATAGCAACTCAGAACAAATGGCCCATTTTCCAAATGGACGTAAAATCAGCTTTTCTGAATGGTGTGTTAAAGGAAGAGGTCTACATTGAACAACCACTCGGCTACATGAGGAGAGGTGAAGAAAAGAAGGTGTTGAGGTTGAAGAAGGCTCTTTATGGCCTGAAACAAGCTCCAAGGGCGTGGAATGACCGAATCCACACTTATTTCGTGGAAAATAAATATGAACAATGTCCGGTTGAACACGCACTATATATAAAGAAGCATGGAGGTAGGATAATGTTTATAGCTCTTTATGTTGATGACCTTGTGTTCATGGGTAATGATGCAGAATTAATCAAGAAGTTCAAAAGAACCATGGAGAAAGAGTTTGAAATGACGAACTTGGGACACATGAGATACTTTCTCGGGTTGGAAGTCAAACAACTTGAGACAGGCATCTTTGTGTCTCAAGAAAGGTATGCCGAGGACATTCTGAGTAAATTCAAGATGGTGAGGTGCAGTCGGTTTCAACTCCAATGGAACCAGGTACAAAACTTTCAAAGTTTGATGGAGGAGATCACGTAGATGCCAACAAATACAAAAGCTTGGTTGGAAGTCTTCGTTACTTGACGAGTACAAGGCCGGATTTGTTACTAAGCGTTGGTATAATAAGTCGATACATGGAGGAGCCGACCTACACACATTGGAGAGCACTGAAAAGAATATTGAGGTATGTGCGGGGAATAACATCACTCGGATTATACTACACTAGGTCGGACGATTACCGATTAGTAGGGTACTCGGACAGTGATTGGTGCGGAGATGTAGATGACCGAAAAAGCACATCCGGGTATGTATTCTTCATGAGCAACACGGCGTTTACCTGGCTCTCAAAGAAGCAACCTATAGTGACGTTGTCCACATGCGAAGCTGAGTACGTTGCAGCATCATTGAGTGTATGTCATGCAATATGGCTTAGAAATCTTCTAAGCAAACTGGAGATGAAACAAAAAGGAGGGACTGTAATTCGAGTAGATAACAAGTCGGCTATTGAGTTGGCAAAGAATCCGGTCAACCATGGAAGGAGTAAGCACATTGATGTGAAATTTCATTTCATCCGAGAACAGGTGAAGGAAGGTAATGTAGAGATGGTGCACGTGGGAAGCAGAGATCAAATTGCAGACTTATTTACAAAGCCATTGCCAACTGTGTTGTTCAATAACTATAAAAATCTAATCGGAATGAAGGATGGAAGAAGTATTTAAGTTTACGGGGGAGTTTTGTTAGGATAAACTTAAATTAGGAGTTATTGAGCAGACTTTATGAGTGGTTACATTTGTGATGTTTTAGGAGAGGAAATGTCAAAAGTTTTATGTGTTATGTTTTGGATGTTAATGGTGATTAGTGTTATGCTTTTATAATAATTGGAGACATTATGGCTTGCAGATGAAAAGCCAAATGTAAGTCCTATAAATTGTAGTGTCTTGCTCATATGAAATACACAAGTGAAATAAATCATATTTTTGGAGATAGAGTGCCTTTGCTAACAATTTCCTGGAATGCCATGATGGCAGCATTTGCACAAAATGGTATAGGCAAGAAAGTAATTGAAACATTTGAGGATATGTTGAGTACAGGGTGCAAACCTGACCATATAAGCTACGTTGCTGTTTTATCTGGGTGCAGCCACATGGGGCTTGTAGCTGAAGGGAAACATTATTATGATTCCATGACTCAAGTGTTTGGGATTTCTCCAACAAATGAGCACTTTGCTTGTATGGTAGATCTGCTTGGTCGAGCAGGGTTACTAGACCAGGCCAAGAATTTAATAGATGGAATGCCTTTTAAGGAAAATGGCACTGTTTGGAGTGCTCTACTAGGAGCATGCTGAATCCATCATGATTCAAGACTAGGTGAAACTGCCGTGAAGAAGTTGATGGAATTAAATGTTGAAGACTCTGGAGGTTATGTCATTCTAGCAAATATATACGCCGAGTCAGGGGAGTTAGAAAATGTTGCTGATATGCGAAAGTTGATGAAAATGAAAGGAATTCGAAAGAGTCCATGTTGTAGCTGGATTGAGGTTGATAACGGCGTACATGTGTTCACTGTAGATGACACCAGTCATCCACAAATAAAGGAGGTTTATATAAAATTGGAGGAGATGATGAAAAAAGTCGAAGATACTGGAAGATATGTTAGTGTTGTCTCTTCTCCTCATAGGAGTAAAAAGTACCATAGTGAAAAGCTTGCTTTTGCTTTTGGGTTGCTTAGTTTACCATCTTGGATGCCTATACATGTAATGAAGAATCTTCGTGTGTCAAACGATTGTCACTTGGTAATAAAGTTGTTGTCTTTGGTCACCTCAAGGGAGCTTATAATGAGAGATCAATATCGTTTTCATCATTTCAAGGATGGGTTTTTCTCCTGTGGAGACTACTGGTAGTTGAGGTACACATTATTCTTTTCCATACCTGCTAACTCTCCCATTGCTTTTACTTTATACGCTTTTCCTTCTCAGAATCCGACAACCATTATTTGAAAATAGTTAGTTCACTATACCAATATTGTTTACCTTTTATCTAAATTAAATAGCACTTTTGCATGTAACTGCTAGCAATTTGACAGAACTGAAATACATAAAGTTCTTATCTTATCTTGTTCGAAAGTTGTGGATTGAGCCAAGACGGAGCTAATCCCATAATTATTTAACTTTCTTTCCATTATTGTTGAATCACACTTCCCACGTGCTAGTACAAAAGGGTACAACTTTCAATATTTTGAATGTAGTATTTTTTTCTCACTTAGATTAGATGGGACTTGGTGCCTTATCTCTATTTGGTCAAATCTCTTTTCGTGTGTGCTCCTTGTATTTTGAGTTTGATAATCATAGGTTGACCGAATAGAGATCTGTACACCCAAGTGGACAGACAAAGTCCAAGTATCAACCCATGAAATTTGTCAATTCCAGTGAGCCACTACTTTTTAAATCCAATGGAAACACAAACAAGAAATTTGATTGTATGCTCCCTAAAACCCCTGTTCAAGCATTCCTTCTTCTCCATTTTTTTTATTGTTGTTGTTGCTATTCTAGAAGTATAGAGTTTGTTAGAAGAAGAATAGTTTCCTTATACGTGTTTCAAAGGTTTGAAACAGCCTCAGCGTTCGTCCTAAAGGAAGAGCTTTGTTTTCTGACGACCTTGAAAGTTCGGTATAATCTTTTGGGCATAAGAATAGGAAATGAGCGCAAACAAATTTATGTGCATCAAATTATATGGTAAATGGTAGACCTGCAATGTTTATTTTTCTGAGTTTTTTCCTTTATTAGTTTGATTGTGCAACGGTATCAGGCACGTCTGGAAGTCTATATATGAGTCTTCCTTCTACGATGAATGTTTTGGATTTCATATTAGTTAGTTTTTGTTGTTTAGTTATCATAGTTATGTTTACCTGTGTGTGAATATTTCTTTTGTTATACATCAAGTTAGTTGTTAACATTTGTATCATGGATACAAGTTTTTGTTAAACTTTTGTCCAAGATTTATAAACAAAACATATTTGATATTCTGAAAGATATTGGAACTTGGAATAATCTTGAGTCACCAAATAGTAACTTGGGTCTAACATATGACATTTGATATGTTATATTAGGTTAGGTTTAATTATGGTACTCATTTTGGGTGAAGTGTGTCAAATTGGTATTTCGTAAAAAATAAAATATCAATTATACAATGATACCTGTCATTCCCTAAAGAACGGATACTTATCATTCCCTAAAGAACATAGTGTAAAAAAATAGAATTGTACAATTATACAGTGTTACGTGTACTAATTATTTAACCAAAATTAGTTTTGCCCTAAATCATTTAGGTCCTCACCGGTGTTGCTGTCAGGAAGCCGACGCCGACCGAGCCTTCCTTTCTAGAAAGAGCGAGACTTGCTTCTTCCTCTCTCTCTCTCGCACGGGACCAAGCGGCCTCTGCCATAGCTCGCGACTGCGCCATCATTGCCTAATCGAGATTGTCGGTGGTACCTTGGGCCAATAGTGTCGTCGGTGCCGCTAGTGTTACATTTCGTATCGGAGAGAGGAACAACACCGCCACAATTGGTGTGGGCTTCAGAGAACACGAATCTGTTTGAGTGATTATTGGCCCTTCATGTTGTGTGTGACGTTTTCTATTTTTAGGTTAATGATTTTGAAGGTTGGAAGCCAATTAGAGGATCGTCGAATTAGAGAATAACATTGGGTGTTGATGGAGATGGGTATTTGAAAGAATGGTGCGTGGGGGGTTGATGATAAATATTGGATGAGGGATTTTCTATGTGACATAGTGATGCTCCCTCTTGGAAATTAAAAGGAAAGAGATGGGGGTGGTTGGTCCATGTGCTGATTTAGTAATTTAGTGGAAGAGGGAATTGGGTCTCTGTATTTGGTATTCGATGTAAGGAGTTGAGAACGGAGGTTGAAGGTTGAAAATGTGTGTGTTAGCATGAAGATTCTCTCTGTGTTATGTGAATGGAGGAGTAAAGGGAAGATGGGATTGTATGAAGGTTTTTAATGATAATGGAGGAGAAAGATGAGGAGCCCCAGAGGAAGAAGATGTATATCTCTTTTGTAATGGGTAATTTTTGGATGAAAAAGATGATGGAAGTATGGGTGAATTTGCTTTTATGTGTAGTCTTGAATGGTGATGGAAGATGAAAATGTGGAGTTGATGAATGGGCTATTGTGGTTGGAGAGGATGTGAGCTTTTAAAGTGTGGGTGTTTTGAGTGTGTATTGGTTGATGACCGAATGGATAGAGAAAATCCAGTTATCTTAGTGCCATGGAGTGTGTGAGATGTATGGAGATGGTGTTTGGAAAAGGCAGCGTGAAAATGGGGATTTAGGAATGTTGAAGATTAGGTTGGATGTGAATAGAAATAAAAGTCACGATGGTTTGACGTGTTGGATCCCAAAGGTGAAGAAGAAGATGGAGTTTTTTCACACATGTTAAGAGAATCACACTATCCGTTCTTCATTGTCACATCACCACAATCTTAACGCTGTTTCTGAGAATTTAACGAGATGAACTTGATTAATACACTTAAATTTATTAGGGGATCAAATTGACACTTTTTTTTTGCACATACCAATTTGACACACTTCATTTCATCTAAAGTGAGTACCATTAAGTTATCATAGTAAGAGACATTAATTAAAATGAAAAGAAATGTTCATTATATTTTATTTTTAAAAGAAGTGAAAGATGCAACGTGAATAGAAAATTGACATGGTGGAAGGAAGGAAATGCATTTGCCCCGCAATTTAATTGTACTAGTGATTACAAGAAATGATAGATATTTTATGTATTTGTTTTTAAATATTTAAAAATTTCTTCGTACAAATATGGTCGTGTCTTGGTTTCTATAAAAAATTTATCCATTTATAAATATCTGTCATTTTTCTTAATGTTTTTAATCCTTATTGTTAATTATAGTCTGCAATTGAACAAAATATTTACAAAGAATTATATTTTATTAGGGCTGGGTAAAATGTACTGAACTAAACTGTTTCTTTTTCTAATAAACTGAACTAAATTGCATTGCACTATAATATGGACTGATTTGAATTGTTATAAACTGAACTGTTTTATGAACTGTATTGTTTTTTAACTGCATTACACTCTTTTTTAACCATTTTTGAACTAAACCACACTAATTTTGAATTAAAATATACTATTTTTGAATCGAAATGTACTTCATCATTTAAATTGTTAATAAATGTTACATCAATTTAAATTGTTGAATTTTTTCTTCAATTTTTTATTTATTATTTGCTAATAAACGTAAAAAGTATATTAATAATGAATTAAGTTAAAGTATTTTTTGTAATATTTATTCTTGTACAATAGTTTGAAATTAACATTTTTTTTGTTTGCCAAAGACGGTGACGATGTTTTCCGATGATGGTGTGACGGGAAGGCTGCATTTCGGCATGAGCAGCGGTGGCCGGATGCAATCATGGCGGCCATGGAGGATGCCGGCGGCGGAAGAGTGATGGAGAGGAAGAAAGAGATTAGGGTTAGGGTTTTGGTGGTATGAATGAGAGAGAGAGAGTGATGAGGTGGCAAGTTTTGATTGATGATTTGAGTTAGTGGAGGATTGATGATGTGGCAAACTGTGAGTGGTTATTTTAGTGAGTGTGTGAGTGTGGGATTAAGGACATGGCAAATTTTAATTGGTTAATGTAGTAAGTGGAGGATTGTCACATGGCACAATCTAGTGGACTGAAGTTTAAATGATATTAGGAGTGAAAATTAGTAAAAAGATAGAGTGCAAAAAAGAAATATAAAGTCCAATTGCAAAAGGGGGTGTAAACCTGAAAATAGGGGGTGCAGTTAGCTCCAGAAATGTCTTTGTTCAAAATTAGATAATCCAATTGAAAAAAGGGTGTAAACATGAGAATTGGAGGTGCATTTAGTACTAGAACTATTTCTCTCCAAAATTCCTATTTTGGGACATAATTAATGAATTAAAATATTCATTATTTACACTCTTAAGGACCTAAATTAAATTATTGTTGCATTATTAAACTCAAGAATATCCAATAATGTAATATGCAACTAAATACAATTTTTTAAGCGCAAAAATAATATTAAATTCCTAAAATTTAATTATTGAATGTGAGTCAAGGTTCGACTCACCATACCTTCCAAGCGGTTTTGAAGCGAGCAGCGCTTGGCAGTACATGTCCCCCACCAAACGATTTTACTACAACAGTATTGGTGTGATTGTGTGATATATATAATTGTGCAATATATATATATATATATATATATATATATATATATATATGTGTGTGTGTGTGTGTGTAATTTGTTAGCTCACCCTATCTGTTTGTGTTTGGTGATGATCGTGTACACGGTATACGGGAGCAAATGTTATTGCAGGTGGATCTGGTGAGGCCTAGAGACGGAGTGGGACTAGTTTTGGGAGAAGATTTTATCAAAACTTTTATGAAGTTTTTTTTATGCTTTCAAATAAATTGTAATTATTTTGGTTTATTATGAAAGTAATAAAAGTTTTTAATTTTCCGCGTTTTGGGAATATCAGGTATAATAAATGAAGTTTTATTATTTACTTCATTATTTTATTATTTAAATCCGTAATATCTGTTCGGGATGTTATAGCTTCAGTTACGGGCCATTTCTTCTACGTATTCACCGGCAGTCGCCACGAGCATCGTTCTGCATCTACTCATTTCCACCAAAGCCATTACTGGTACGGACGAGGTCTTTCCCTCTGTTACGAGTTTCTTCCACAATTAAATTTGAGTGTTCTCTCTTGCTTTTGATTGAGATTGAAAATATTAATGTTTTTCATCAACACCGACAAGGAAACTCTTGAAATGTTCCACTCACGAATTCAAGGACATTCTTGCCAATTGTGTTTTTGTTCTGGATTTTTCTCTTAATTTTAATTAATGGAATATGTACCGTAACATATTGTGGTGATTCCCGTGCAATTTGGAGAAATAGAAAAAGTCGAACTTGCTTTTGAGTATTGGATATTGATTCATACTTATGTTTCTTCTCTTTATTAACTATATTTACAATATCTTTTGCAGATACCAGTAAACTAGAGATTTGCAACAACTCTCGATAAAAAGAAAAGAAAAAACATTTTTACTCTTCATTTTGAATGTCGTTTGGTTTCTAAGTTTCAACATTTTGTTTATCAGGTGATAAACTGATATCATGGTGATGTTAACTAAATCTATTTGTCCAACATGGTGATAAACTATATCACTTTTCATGCACTCTTTAGGCCAGCATAAATCTATTTGTCCCTTTGATCCTGTTCAATCTTTTACAAATATTCATCAGCAAAAGTACAAGGTGTGAAAATTATGGTAGTTCAAAGAAATTATGATAGTTGTTTGGGATTAACTTCTTAACTACTTTTATTTCGGGTTTCCAAGGTGTGAAAAGGTTGATTTCCGAATATGCAAGCAATGAGAGTATTCGGTGTTTTCTGTGTTGGTGGATGGCTTATGATTTGCTTTGCTAAGGTTCTTACCACTAAAATTGTACCATGTTTTGCCATAATTGTTCTACAGGACCTACTGCCTTTGGACATTTCGAGGATAGTAACAAGATATGGAATGTGAGTTTTTTCGTATGTGGTTGATTCTACTCACCCAAAACTAAATTCACAAAATTTTATTTCAGAACCAAAACTGAATCTACTCATGCTAAAGTTTGCATTTTAAAACTCTAAAAAGCTAGAGTTTATTTGCCTTACTTAAATGGGATGGGTATATGAAAGTTGTACATGAGTTCTTTTTTGTTTGCTATTATTTTAAGCAATTTTTTTGTTTAGTTTATTCTTGTATCATCTATGTTTCATTTCTGATATAGGAATTCGTAATAACACATCCCTATATATATATATATATATATATATATGCCGTGGAAGTATTCAAATCCAACAAGATTAATGATTGAAATAGAGGAATATATTATTTATTTTCAACCTTAATTCCTAATGTGTGTTTCAATCTAAGGATTTAATTTGAGATACCTAAGTATGACCTTCAAAATTTAAGGTGAGCTAGAAATTTGATATTTCATTTTTCCTGTGATCTTATCTCTTTAAGTATATAAAGCAAAGGATAAAAATTGTAAATGAGAAGAAAATGAATCTAGCGATCAAGGTACCTAAATGTATCACTAATCCCAATTCATCTTGCATTGAGTAATATCCAACAAATTTGTTTATGGTGTATGGTGGGTATATATACTATATTATTACCATATGTATTACCATTATACTTTGCAGGTTTGGCTTAATGAGAAAGAAGGCTTGAAGTTGAAGTTGAGACTTGAACGTTGCCATATCATAAAGAGGAAAACTGAAAAGTAAAATTCATACACAGTACTGTAGTAGCATTGTATGATAGTTATAGTATATTGCTATAATGTTTGAATATGCTTCTCTTTTTCTATGTATTTCTGGTTTTTTGTGTGTGGTGGATTCTGGCATGTTCCTGAAGCTATGCCATTAAAACTTGTCTATGCTTCCTATTGGTCGTTAGTACCACTAGTTACCAAGACCCCATTGCTTTAACAAAGACTTTTTTTTTTTTCTCAAGACCACATTTATACATTTTTTCAGCATTTAATACTCTGCTGAACATTTATAAAATTTAGTACTTTACTTAAGAAATTAAAATAGTTTATTACAATAAATATTGAAATTAAATAACTTATAATTTTTTTTTTTAATTTCAGGTACCGGATGTTGGAAGGTGGTGTTCCATCAGTGATTGGTGAAAGAAGATCAAGTGAGGGAAACAAGACTAGCTAAGAATGTAATTATTGAAATTTAGGATTTTCTTTTGTGTGTGAGCAACATGAGGATGTATTATAGTGATGAAAGAATTTTTTTGTTTGGTGTTTAACATGCAAACCTTTGGATGATGTTGGATAAATGACTTTTTTTTATATCAATTATGAATGAAAATGTGATTGAAAAAATTGTCTATCTAATATTTTTTTAAACTTTTTCTGATTTTACGAAAAAAAGGTTAAATAAATAATGAATTGAAAAAATAATTTTACATTCAAATTATGACAGTTTGAAACATTGTATTTCTTTTATGTAGAGTGCAAATAATGACGTTTTTATGTGTCTTTTTTTGCATTAGAATTCTTTTTAAATAAACACATTACGATAGTTTCACTTGCCATTATCTGCATATCAAATTCTTTTAAAATAATCAAATTACGACAGTTTCCCTTGCCATTTTACGTATCAAATACGACGGTCTGAACTGCCATTATTTGCCTAGTGCATAAAATGACGGGTGTTGCGGCGCTTCGCATGACACCGTCACATTATACTTTGTGGCGGTAGGATATATGGCGGTACCTGGACCCGTCACAGGTGCAAAATATGGCAGTCATAAGCGTCATTTTATATCACAAATAATTGTCGTAATTAACAAGATATTTTGTAGTGTGTTTGTGGAAGTGGAGAAATATTTAGGTAAAATATACATATGCTATATTTATTTCTTATAATTTATTATGATGTTAACTTTGATTAAAGTATGCCTCATCTTGTGCAGGAAATAATTTCCAAACAACACCCACTTTTGGATCAATAGGCATGATCAACATGGCATTACAAAACACCTTTTGGTATTAGGATTTGTGTTTGTTAATTACATGTTTAGTTATGGATAGTTTCATAGTTTTTAAGTCTTACTCTGGTTTTGTTCACTATAGTGATGTATGTGAAAAACTTTATTCATGACTCACCACTTAATTTGTCAGAATCCATCACATAATAAGAACTTGGAAAATGTATTATTTCATTATTTTGATCTTTATAATTTATCAGTGAGTGCTTTAAATGCACTGAAATTGCATTGACAAGCTTCCATAACTATCATTTTCAATTATGTTTGCGTAAGCAGATTATTTTCCTATTTGGTTAAACCTTATTGCAAAAACATACCTCAAGTACCTACCTAAGTAATCTTGAAAAAGTGATGAAAAAGTGGGCTTCAAGGTTTATTAAAGTTATGGTAATCTTCACTAAGATTTTAAAAAATTAACAAACAACATATCTCTGAAGTTCATTAGAAATCTTAGGTGATTAGCAAAGACACTTTAAATGATGACCTACCTTATACTTTTTGTACATGACCACATTTAACTTCACCCACAGGTATGAAAATTTGATTCACCTATTTTAGACAATTAAATCATGATATTCTATTTTTGTGGAGGTTAATAATAACTCGGGTGCTTCAATCTTCAATAAGTTTTTAAAAAATTAACAAACAACATATCTCCTAAGTTCACTAGAAATCTTAAGTGATTAGCAAGGATATTTCAAGTGATGACCAACCTTATACTTTTTATACATGACCACCATTTAATTTCACCCACAGGTCTGAAAATTTGATTCAACTGTTTGAGACAATTAAATCATGGTATTCTATTTTTGTGGACTTTAATAATAACTTGGGTGCTTCAAATTAATTGTGAAGGCAAAATTACAAAAAGGATTATTGTCAATGCATATAAACAACAACTTTTTGTACGTTAAAGCACACTAGTTCAAATAAAACAACATATGTGCACCAACTCCTACAAAGTGCCTTATAACTTCTACTTATATACAAATGGTTAAAAATTTTGAAGAACGGTCTCCCAATGGATATTTCAGGGTCAAGAATCCATTCACAGACGTATTCTTGTTTGAAATGTTGGAGCTCCTCCTATGGCAAAAAAAAAAATCAGAATGGTATGGGTTAAAATAATCTTTGCATCAATATAATTAATTTGAAGGTTAGCCTACTAACAGAGGAATAAGGGGGCATAGTTTTCCCATCAAATCTTTTAAATCCATCCCACTTCTCAAGATACTTTAACACCAAAATGCCACAATCATGCCTGAATATCAAGAAGACAATATTAATACACATCAACAGATTAATCTAACATGGAAGTCTAATTATTGAACTTGTTATCTTTACAAATTTGGTTGCTGAAGAAGATCATCAACGAGGAGTTCAAAGGATGCTTTGTCTTGGTTCTTATCACCCACCAAAAGCCACAATAGGTGCTTCAAATTCTGCAGTTGCAAACACAGATAAATAACAAATGACCGTTGAAATTTAAATGTCCTAAAAACATCAAGCAAATTAGTTATCAAAGTAATTGAATTACCACATGATTATCAAAGTAATTCCACTTACCGTAAACAAAGGAATGAATATTACTCTATTTACTCGGCCAATCAGTCTTTTCTCTTTGTACATGTAGTTGTTGGCTACAAACAAAATAGACTAAACACAGTTGGAATCATTATTTTATTCCATGACTTTCAAATTAAGATTCAAATTCGATTGTTTTAGCTGGCAGAAGTTACCATGTTATCAAAATATTTTGTTCACCGTGACAATGGTCAGATTCAGCCCATGTTCTCAAATTATCATGGATATTCTTTTCTTCTGCATATTGACACTACTTTTGGTGAGAAGAAGAACCCCCAACTTCAATAAAATCATTTCCTTCATGACCACATGTCTGTGAAGGAGAAACGTGAGCTTCCTCACACTCATTCTGCTACGAACCAGAACCCACAACTGAACTTAAATTTTTCTACAACATCACAAGGGTCTGCTTCAACTGTTGTATTCAAATCACCATGGACGTTCTTTTCTTCTACCTGTTCATACTTATTTTGTTTAGAAGGAGAACCGCCAACTTCATTAAGATCATAACCTTTAGGAGTAGGAGGGTCAGCATGACCACTTCCAAAGTACTCAGCCGCAAGTTCCTGATTTCAGCCTTCATCTCCATAATAAGCATCTCATGCTTTTCGAATTTCACTTGTAAAGCTGCATTTTCTGCAGAACGAGCATCACCGCCCCTGTAAGAAAATTTAAAAGTGTCTTCATCCTGAATCTGGAGTGCACTTACAACAATTGGATTCTTCATGTCATCCTCACTTAGGGACCAATCAGACACACCATGCGATAAATAAAAAACATATTCAAAGTAGTTTAAAAAAATCAAACACGCATAAAAAGATCAATTTATCAAACAGCATTACCATTGCTTTTTCAAATATGGACTCAATGTTAACGGTCTTAATCTTTACCAATGGCCACTACAAAATTTGTGGAAAATGATTTTTCCCATGTACATCTTCTAACTGAAGTTGACGAGCAGCCCATAGTTATGTCAATGGAAAATGGGATATCATATACAAATCATTAACAAAAAAAATAAAGAGCTCTTCAAATTATTATTTTCTTGTACAACTACAACATAACCGACTATATTAAGGCTACGAGAATTTTGCTTTTCTCGTACAACCTTATATCCACGACTCAAAGCACCAACCAAAAACGTATTGACACATTCTGCCCAATTAAAGTCACTTAAGTTGTCCAGCTTGTCTAAGATTTTGGAAGGCATATTTGAGACAGTCCTAGAGGTCCTAGGAAAATAAAACACATAAAAACAGAGTAACAAATAAAGCCTACACACACTATCCACATCATCATCATCCCTACCCACATAGATCTTAATCTTCTCACTTATGTCTCCTGCTGTAATTGGTTTTTTGTTAAAGAGTGAACCTACTAAGCCACTTACATCACTATCAAACTCAACATATTTACCAACCATACTTACACATAAGCAAATACAAACATCATATATTGATAACTAGAGCAACTACTGCCCAACACGAATGAAGTCCCCATCAGGAACCCACCTATAGAAAACTTCCATAATCAAGGGGGGGTTTATTTCCAACACCTTCCCCAGCTCCAAACACCACCTAAAAGGTGTAACTTCGATTCTTCTATGGTCACTGTGTTTGAGTAAATTGTTGGCTTCAACAATGTATTTTGTGTCACAATTATGAACAATTCTTACATATATTTAAACAAGAAATTTTTTTTTACTCAAATTAAAAAAAAAATCTATTGAAATTAACACAAGGCCTAAAAAATAACTTGTTCATCCTTCTCTTCCTTCTTTGTCTTCTTGCTTTTATAACACACTTGTGGAGAAAAATTTTCTTGTCGTTTACGACCCATGTCAAAAATACAGCAAATATTGTCCTGTAAAATTATCTCTAACAATTGTGAATAATGTTAAACTTAATCCATAAATTAAATGGGAAAAAAATTACTCCTACAAAATCATTACAAAATATATACCACAGGTCATCAACTAATTCACAAAAAGTCAACACAATTATGAATATAGATTAAGTTACAATTCAGGTAAATGACACCAATCATACATTAATTAAAGGTTAAAATACCTTTTTGGTCCCAATTTTCGTCATGTTTTTTCAAATAAGTCCTAATTTTGGTTGTGTTCAAATAGGTCCCAATTTTCGTTAATTTTGTTCAATTGGGTCCTTTTTTACTAACATCGTTTAAATCAAACGGCCATGAACAGTGACTGCCACGTGTCACTTCGTGGTTTTTTTGAATTTTTTTATTTTTTTTATTATTATTATTTTTTAATTTTTTTTAATTTTTTTTAATTTTTTTTAAATGTGCACGTGTCAACCCAGGAGTGTGCCACGTGTCACTTCGTGGTTTTTTTTTTTTTTTTTTAATTTTTTAAAAATATTTTTTTATTTTTTTTTTTTTTTTTTTTTTTTTTTCTAGTTTCAACTC
>Ga0214542_1004480_pt1 | contig 27674 bp, 19 predicted proteins | sample CNSS1metaG_FD_160096 | JGI IMG/M metagenome (GOLD analysis project Ga0214542, IMG submission 160096) | Root nodule microbial communities from cowpea collected in UCLA plant growth center, Los Angeles, California, USA - CNSS1 | ecosystem: Host-associated > Plants > Roots > Nodule | place: USA...
TTACTTCACTTTATCTTATTTTATTTTATCTTTTTTTAATTTCAATTTCCATTTTATTTTTATTTTCACACCATTTTGTTTTTCTGCTCTTAAAAAAAAATATAAAAAATATATATGAAATAAAAAAAAAAGGTAATTATGAGAGTCATTTGACTTGACTCTGCCATTCAAAATATGGCCAGAGTTGTTGGGGGGTTTTTGGACAGAAGAGGAAGAAAGGTTGGGTATTGGTGGTCACTGTGGCAGCAACCAGGGGAGGCAGTCTGAACATACCAGTGCAGTTATGGCTAAAGGGCAATCTGCCACACATAAGCAAAAAAAAAAGAGGAGTTTTACAGAGGACCACAAAACAGCAGGAGCAACACACAGAGGCGAACTTGAAAAAAAAGACAGTTTCACAATTGATATCAATTCATATTCAAAGCCACAGTGAAAAGAGAAAGGGGTTGCACGAGTGAAGGAGCATCAAGAGGTAAGTATCGTTGTCGTGAAATAAACTGCAAATGTATGTGACTTGTGTGCATGGTTAAACGCCCAAATGTGATGTTCTGTTGTGCCCTCCTATTGCGCTCTTTTGCTGCGCTCTTTTGCTTGATTGATTCATACGCCTGTGTTGTGATGTTTTGGTCTCCATTTACACTGTGTTTATGCCATCTAAAAAAAAGCAAAGAAAATCAGAGTCCGACACCTTCACCATTCTATCACCTTCTAAGCTTCCACATTCACTTCCCAACCGAACCCCACAGCCACGGTTTCCCTCCATTCATCCAACACAAACTTTTCTTTCTCGTTTTTCCCATCACCATCAGATTCATACGCCCACACTAGCCTCCAATTCATTCAAACCTGCAGGCACACCAAACAAAACAGTCTAATACTCCAAATCCATTCTTCTTCCTACACCATCATCTTCATTGCACACCTGCATAAAATAAAAAAAAAAAAGAGAGCCGAAACCCCAATGCCAGTGCCAAATATTCCCGCTTCATCTTCCCCAATCAGTCATATCCAATCAAACCAAAACAGAGAAACGGAGAAGAGTGGATATCGCCGGCGGCGACGCCGCCGGCGGGTTGGAGCATTGAGCAGGAGAACGTGGCAGCCGCCGGCATCTTGGTCCGTCTCTCCGCGAGCGGCAATGGCGTCGTGGCGGCATTCGAAGGCGCGGCGGTCGGAGCTGACGAACACGAGGCTGGAGTGGCATGGTGTGCGACGGCGGAGCTCCGGGATCCGGCCCATCTCGCGCGCGTTGGAGAAGAAAGGAAGAAGTGAGGTCGAGACGATGACGAGCGCCGGCAGCTCCGTCGACGGTGGCCGCTGTCGTCGTCGGCATTCGAGGGCGGCCGGACGCGCGTCCCAGGGCCGGAGTCGTGTTGTTGGTAGCTCGAGAGAAAGGTGCCGTCGGTGGTGGAGTGAAGAGAAGGGGGATTGAGACAGAATTAGGGTTCTCATTCCTTATTTCAAACAAAGTGATCAGCCCACTTCTTCTGCTTGCTGCACCTCCCTTTTCATTCTTCGCACCCCTCTATTATCACATGCACCCCCTTTGTTACCTCATACACCTCCACGTTTTTTTATTTTCTTCGTACACCTCCATTTATGTTAACCCCGCACCCCCGTCTTATTTTGCTTGTTGGGTTTTTATTGCATTTTTACTTTCTCGCACACCCCCGCATTTTTGTTTCCCACTTTCGCCCTTCTTAACTAAATTATTCCTTTTTCTTTTTATTCTTTTTTTTCCTTTTATTTTGTTTTCTTTATTATTATTTATTTATTTTCGCTCATTTATTTATTTATTTATTATTATTATTATTATTATTATTATTTTTATTATTTTTATTTTTTTTATTTTTTATTATTCCTAGAAAAACCAAATATTTGAAAATTATTAAAAATTACAAAAAAATGAAAAAATCTAAAGAATGAAAATATTTTCTTTCACTTTATTGTGTCTGTCCGGTCGCTCGCACCGCGTGACACTCATTTTCAAAATACCAAAATAATTTTCTTTCCTTTTGGTGTCTGTCCGACTGCTCGCGTCGCGTGACACATATTTTTCAAGTAAAAAAAATAATAATACAAAAAAATATAAAATTCCAAAATATAAAAAACATCGTTTCTTTCAAACAAACAAGCTTTTTTAAAGAACTACGTAACCCTGATTTCTCACTTTAAATGAGAATACGTAGGACCAAGGTCAATCCTTGTCGGGCCCAAAAAATTTAAAAAAAAATATTTTGTTTCTTTTTAACATTTTTGTCTTGTTATTTTTGGGGAAAATTAATCACATCAACTTTGCATTTTAATTAAAGGTACCGCCCTCGGGCGGGCGCGGTAGGGTGCTAACACCTTCCCTACCCGTAACCGACTCCCGGATCCAAAAATCTGGTTTTTCGCAGACTTATTTTATTTTTATTTTTATTTTTATGGTTTTTCATAGTTTTCCAGAATAACTATGGTGACGACTCCAAATCTTTTTTAAAAACCCGTTTTCTTTTTTCGGTTCGCCTTCCCGTCGCGATTCCGGTTGCGACATCCAATAAGTCTTGCCATTTTCATTTAGGTATGACAATGTGGGACGAGCCACAAGGGGAATCTTGCAAAGCAGCATGAAAATATACAAGGTGAACTGAATATTTTAACTTGCTAATTTGCTTAGGTCCACCCGCATAACCCGCAACCCATGTGGACCATTGATGGGTTGACCCACATTTGGCCTACATAGCATTCATCACTTAAATTGCTAAAATCTTACCGCTCTAGTACAACACGTCATGTCTGATTCTTTTAAGTAACTTGCTCATTGGTTCTCTTCTCATGTTCATCCAAACGTAGTTTGCTCATTCGAGTTTAGTCTATCCAAAAATAACTTTCTTATTCACATTTATTTTCTTGTTTCAGTCAACTTCAAAGTCATTTCATTTTTTAATCGGTTTGTACTTTAAAATTATAAATTATAAAATATAAAATTATGTATATAAATTATTTTAAGATATGGCCTATAGAAATTATTTTTTTCTATTAATTTAATTACATAAAAATAAAGTTATTAAAATTCTTATGCAGATTGTGAGTCAAATGTGATGCGAGATAGACCAAAGAAATTAGCCTGCATTTCTTATCTGGGACGATCTGACTCGCTTTTTGTGGGCCAAATGTAAGATGAGTCGGTCTGTGATTCTCATTCAATTCCTAATACCACACGTTACTTAAGCACTAATTATTAATTATTACTCTGCTTAAGTTTTGAAGACTCTTCATATGACCTATTTACTATTTAAGTTTTGAAGACTTTTCATATGGGCTATTTACGAATTCAATTTTTGAAGACTTTTCATATAGTTTATTTACTGATTTAGTTTTGAAGCCTTTATAACATCTCCATGACTTTAAAAAGAACATAGAAAAACATTTAGAGAGACACACTTTGTAATATACACCTGAGTGTATTTTGGTGAGGATTCTTGTTCCCATTCAAGAACTTTGTACTCTTCTTTTCATAGTGGAACTTTGTTCATTATCGTCCCGTGATTTTTCCTCTTACATTCAAAAGAGGTTTTTCATGTAAATCATTGTGTGCTATTGCTCTTGCTCTTTTACTTCTCTTTAATTCCAATAGTCATGATCATGTGTTTCTGCATTGTTCGATACCATAAAATTTTTCTACTAATTTAATTACATAAAAATAAATTTATTAAAATTCTTATGTAGATCGTGAGTCAAATGTTATGCGAGATAGATAAAAAAAATAGTCTATATTTCTTATGCGGAACAATCCAACTCGCTTTTTGTAGATCAAATGTAAGATGAGTTGGTCCGCATTATCATTCTATTTCTGCTTTACCAAGTTCGAACACCCATTTTAGGAACCAGCATAAAAGCACCGCACCACCAAAAACTCACACTGAGTGCACATATCATGAAAGAATTGAGTCAAACACACCTATCACAATGAAAAAGCAAGGATCGTTTTGTGATGTCACTTGTGCTAACTTGACTTTTTGTTCAAAACTATTTATATGAGAAAAGAGCATAATTACTCCGATCAATGCTTCTCTACCTCTACCGTAAATCACCTGAAACATACGACGAACTCTCATGTAAATCTATCTGTGTAAATATGTTTACACATACAAACACGTTTTAGAAGATATTCGATGAAACAAAAAGTTTAAGGTTTCTAAAAATTTGAACTAGGAAAAATATTAATTTTTCTTAACTAATATTATAAAAAATTAATATTGTTCAAGGATGATTTAAGTCAAATATTTAATAAAAGTATTTTAATCTGATATAGAATCCATATTTTAAATTCAAAAAACATTTTCTAATGAAAAACACCGTATTATTATTAAGCTTAAATACCTTTTTGGTCACAATTTTTGTGAGTTTTGTTTCCTTTGGTCCTATTTTTTCGAAATGTTCAAAATGGTCCTAATTTTTGTAATTTGTTGTCAATTTGGTCCTTTTTGCAGACACAGTTTAATTCGTTAATGGAAGATGAACAGTAACCGCTATGTGTCACTCCGTGGTATTTTTTTTCATTTTTCTTTAAATTTTATTTTTTTTTAATTTTTTAATTTTAAAAATGTTGTCCACGTGTCAAGTCAACATTGTGACACATGACAGTATCTCGTGACTTATATGCAATTTGGTCCCAATTTTCGTTAATTTTGTTCAATTTAGTTACAATTTTCATTAATTTTGTTCAAATCAGTCATAATTTTGCTTCTCTCCAAGTTGACAAAGTTTCTATAAATAAAATTAAGATGGATTAATTTTTTATTTTTTAATCAAAATAAAGTAATAAAATACTATTTTTTTTACCTAATTTGGTAGTTTGTTATCATTTCCTTTCGAAAAAAATACAATCTTGTCTCGTCAATATTTATTATGTTTTTCTTGAATTAAGCGTTTAACCATTACTCATTTTAATTAAACTACTTATTGATCCAACTATAATTCTTTCATAGAAGAGAAAATTTGTTTTTGTTATATATTTGGCCAAGAAGCTCAAGAAGGACAAAATTTTGGTGTGTATCTTGATCAAAATACACAAGGTATAGATGTCAAAATGAGTTTCAATCCCATGAGTCAATCCGACTCACCATGGGTTCGAGACAGATTGGGTTGAGAAAAATTCAGTTTTTCTAAAAGTGGGTTGAACTCAATCGCACCCACTTAAACCATGAGTTCGAGCCGGGTTGAGAGTGGATTGACTCACTCAACCCACCAACATTTTTTTACAATTTTTTTTTTAATTTCACAATTTCATATTTTAAATGCTAGAAGGTTGTTCTATAATATTTAAATAGTTTGAATGTTTAATTAATTTGATTGTCAAGTTATATACGTTGATACTTTAATCTTTAACTATAATCTTTATAGTAAATTACTTAAGCAACTGTCTTATAAACAAATTTTTCTGAATTAGCATGACAACAAAAAATGTGTAGTTTTTTTGGAGTATGTGGACACTTTCTTGAAAATAATTAATCATATATTGGTGGTGAGCATGATGAAGACATTGGTTCTAGATTTTACTATAATTATCATGTCATGAGTTGCTTAAAAAATTATTTAAATATTTGAATACTTAAAAATAAATACATAAAAACTTTTTTTATGTGAGTTGGTGAGTCAACTCACTTAACCCACTAACTTGTGATGGGTTGAGTTGAGTTGTAAAATTTCTAATTCACCATAAAGTGAATTGGATTGTATTTATCCATTTTCAACCTGACTCATGATAAGTCAACCCGTATAAGGCGGGTTGGCTCCCTTTTATATGTCTTGTACTAACAATACCTTGTTCCACGGTATATCCCAACCAAATATTAAGGTGAACATGGTTCTATCAGATATGGGATTGTCAAATATCACTACTATTTTCACCACAATTTCTGAAAACTTTAGGACTTTTGTGCCCATATCAGCAAAAGGTCCCCTCTTTCTTTTGGAGATTGGAAATTTGAACGAGTCATTTGAGAAAGCTTACAATTTTTTGGGTACACACCGTTAGACTTATCTGTTTCTTTTGGGTTTTTAAAACTCTGGATTGAATAACTCTGTCGATTAAAGAGGTTATTTTGGGCTTTGGGGACACAACTTTGTACATGATTTTGAGGATAAAATGATCATTAGACAGTGTTAAGTTACATGGTTAATTTATTTCGGTGCATGATTAGGAAAAGAGAAAAAAAAGTATATTATTTTACATTGTGATCTAATAATAAAATAATTTAAATTAACAATAATAATAATTTAAATATTTGTATGATGCAGAAACCTCAACTTGGATAGATAAGTGGGAATAGAAATATTACAGGGAGTAGGAGGCGATCCTTAAGCAGGAAACAACCTGTCTTATATTGATTGAACAAATTATTTTATTTTTTGATCCCTTAATAAGATTAGATAGCAATTATGAAGAAATGATTCAAAGCTCGTCCTTCAGAAATGAAGAATGCTTGATTGGATAGGAAGCCTCCATTGCTATGCCACAGAGATCTACGTCCCTTTGCATTCTAATATAACCATTTTCTCCCCATTCGGATCCCCACGAATTCTTCACTATCCAATATTTGGTTCCATCTTGAGTTGTTCCATACCCCACAATTGCTACCCCATGATTCAGCTCAGTGCCACACAATCCCGTAAATACTCCCTGCACTTAATAATACTAATAGTTCATTTGTTTGTTTGAGTAAAACTATAACTTGATTCTTTGAAGGTTTCATATTGAAGTTTTTGTGAATGGAAAAAAGGTTTTGGAATAAAGAGTTCACCTCTGAATAAAACTGGAAGTCATATCCACCGGCATCAATGGCTACTGACACAGGTTGATTGGCAACAACATTGATCAATGCAGCTTCATTGTTCCGAGGGACACTTTCATAGCCATCAATTGACACTGCAGGTTGCTGCACCTGTAATATGATATTTTTTTCATCTTTAAATTTCTAATCAATAAAGTAAATTAATTAATGTTAAGCTCAAAAAATATGAATGTGCACCTTTGATGTATCACAAGTTCCATCTCTTGCTACGTAAGGGTAATTATTTTCTGTAGTTATACCATATCGTTTGATATAATCGAATGCCCATTCCATGAACCCACCATTGCATCCATAATTCTGAGTGTCACAATCTACAAGTTCTTGCTCAGACAAGGATACCAGCTTACCTGTCTTGATCTGGTTAATACCTTCAACAGCTGCAATCGTTGAAAAGGCCCAACAACTACCTATAACAACAACAAATTCAAAAACAACACCCTGATCAAAAAACAAAGAGAGAGCACCTTAAAGAAAAGTTAAATGGAATCGAAGTGAGTTTGCAGAAAAAATTAATGGAAAGTTTTTTGCTTTACCACATTGGCCTTGATTTTTTACATCAGTGACAGCACCTCTATTCCTCCAATCCACCGAAGCAGGAACCCTGTCAACGTTCTCGTACATGAAAGTACCATTTCCACGTGACATGTCTCGGAACATTCTATGATGACTGACCTTGGAGTTAGCATAGATGGTCGTGAATTCATGGTTGGTCATGTCAGCAAACTTGTTCAACTTCAGCTTGTAAGGCTTATCCATTTTATTCGCATTGTGGACATTAATCACGTTGGCTTTGAACACGTTGAAGCGCTTATGCTTCTCACCCAGGCTTCGTGAAACCGTGTGGTGGCTTCTCCATCTCTCGTACAAATCCCACAACCCTTGCTCCGATTCTAGCTCCTTCTCCTTGAAATCAAAACTCTCGCCCATTCCAACAACAAAACCAAACAATAAAACACCCCACAAAACCTTCTTTCTTTCCATCTTGCTTTGCTTAATATTATATCAACGCAAATGGAAGATGTGAAAAACAGAGATCAAGGTCATGCTTTTTATAGAGAAATGAAAATCAAGTTACGTAAGGGCTTCAAAAATCAATAATGATGAACATGCAAGGCTGTTACAATGACATTAATTACATTTATTATATTTTATATAATGGAACCAAACTCAAGATATTTATCTTATTGGGGGCAAAAATAATTTGCAAGATAAGTTCCAAATCTTTAAAGCCTTTTGTAAAACTGCTATTTGTGTGTTTGAACGATCATATTTCTGTTGCATTGCATGAAGTTCACGGTGTTACCTAGAGAATGATAGCATGGGTTCCTTCTGCTTTTGAGCCACTGTGTGCTTGTAGTAGATATATATATATATATATATATATATATATATATATATATATATATATATATATATATATATATATATATATTTAAAATTTGTGAAGTATATATATCATGCTTTTCTCGGATACTAAAATAATCTCAGGAAATTATTCTATAAATTTCCTTAAATAAAAATAACAGCTTCGTAGTTCTACATGTCAGAAGAACAACAGCTGAAAGTAAATTTACTCTTTCCGAACATCCTCAAATTAAGTACAGTGAAAGGATTTAATTAATGTTTCACAAAATAGCCACCTATAACTTTAAATCTTATTTTTTTTTCTATATCTTGTCTCGTCTATATTTATGACGTCAACATTTAATTAAATACTTATGATTTAGCAAAATTTGAATTTTTTTAGGATTAAATACGGTTTTTGTTCCTTAACTTTCGGTCAATTTTAGAATTAGTTCATTTTGAAACTTTGAACCAATCTAATTCTTTATCATTGAAAATACGTGGATTTAGTCATTCTAATCAAATTTTGTTAAGTTTATTTGACATTTCAAGCACATTTCATAATAGTATTTGACTTAACATTAAAGTAAAAATGTGTCAAACCGTATAAACAACTCAAATATAATCCTGAAATGCGTACGAAACATCAAATAAACTTAACAAAATTTGATTAAAAGAACTAAATCTACATATTTCGAAAGATGAAGGACTAAATTTGTCTAAAGTTTCAAGATAGACTAATTCCAAAATAGTATTTGACTTAACATTAAAGTAAAAATGTGTCAAACCGTATAAACAACTCAAATATAATCCTGAAATGCGTACGAAACATCAAATAAACTTAACAAAATTTGATTAAAAGAACTAAATCTACATATTTCGAAAGATGAAGGACTAAATTTGTCTAAAGTTTCAAGATAGACTAATTCCAAAATTTACTGAAAATTAAGGGACAAAAAATATTTAATTTTCTTTTTACTGATGTAGCTACTTTTGAAGTACAATCCAACCGATATATATGTAAAATTATTTTTTTACTGGACCGTTTTATTGTTCATATAGAGTGAATTCGGCCCGCGGAAGAACCAAATCACACATTCCCTTTTATGATTCATTTACTAAAGTATCAAAATTGTCATGTTGACAGATAAGGTAAACTCATTAAACACGACTTAAAATTGTTAAAATATTGAAGTCATATTCTAAAGTAAATGCATGTTAAGAACGACTAAAAAATATTAAAAATAATAAAATCATATTCTAAAATTACGATTTCTAATATTATATGGAAATAGGATTTTTTTTTAATGACACTATAAAAATCTCTTATTAATTAATGATCAATTTTAAGAACATAAAATAATTAGGCGTTGTAGCAACCAATTTATAAACTAAAAATTATTGTTAACTAAAATAGTTTTTAAATTGTTCTCTAAAGTTAACAATACATTGAATTGTCACTAACATTAGCTTTGGGTTTTAGCTACTAAAAAGATTAGCTTCTAAATTTGCTCCATCAATGATCAATTTAGATACAAATTTAGAGACTAACTTTTTTGCTAGCTAATGTTAGTGACTAATCCATCAATGATCAATTTAGATACAAATTTAGAGACTAACTTTTTGCTAGCTAATGTTAGTGACTAATGTAGAAACCAACTCACTATAGTAATCAATTTTAAAACTATTTTAGTTACCAATAATTTTTTTTAGTTTATAAAATAATATCTAAATTGGTCTATATAGTAATTAATTATTTTTATCACTAAAATTGGTCACTAATAAATTATTTTCTTTTAGTATCCTAACTTCTTTTCCTTTACAATTAGATTTGTAGTTTTACATGTGTTTTTATTTTAATTTATAGAAGTCATGTTGTTGTATACAGCTTCCTACTTTTTATATTTTGTAGTTCATTTCTCTTTTTAAATGTATAGTTTTATGTTCTTTTGATATAAACTTATCTTTTAGTCATATTTACTAAATACGACTTAAAAATATTAAAAATAATGAAGTTGTGTTCTAAAATTATGATTTCTAATATTATATAAACGTAATGTTATTTAATAATTACTTCTTTTACTTTAATATTACATAGATGAGACTATAATTGTCCCTATCAAAAAATCCTTATCTATAATTTGTATATGCCGAATAAGTATCCAGTGTGTCGAAGAATGTCATACATCGCTCACTTTGTAGCACCTTGTCCTAATTTTGATAGTAGTTATATTTAATGCATGTGATTGAAGGGTCAAGTTAAAGAGTCTATAAAAATACCATGTAGTACTCATCGTAAAACTCAACAAGTCTTAATATACAAAATATTTATCTAAAAAGACTTGTTTATCAACAAAATTAATACAATATATATATATATATATATATATATATATATATATATATATATATATTCTTTATTTTGAAATATTTAGATAATTTTATTTTTAAATTTTTACTAAATTTCTTTATTAACAAATAAATATATGTAATTTTAGTTTTAATTTATAAATAAAATCATTAAAAAGTATTATTATATGATTTCAATAATATAAATTTTAATTTCAGATTTTTTTAATGATTTGATGAATAGTTTTATATATTAATATTATGTCATAATAATTTCTTAATAAAATAAAATTAAAAATATACATATTTATTTATTTAAATAAATTAATTTTAATAACAAACTTATCTACAAATTTCAAAATGAAAATTATTTTCATAAAAGAAATTAGAAACATTATTTTTAGTTTATTAATGAAATTATTAACAAATATATCAAAATAAAGAATATATAAATAATATATGATTGTATTAAAATTTAAGAAAAGATAAAAAAATCAAAAATCATTAGCTATATTAGTATGAAAGAGTTTAAAATTAAAAAATATGTTTATATAATAATTGAAAAAAATATCAAAACTACAAACTTTAAAACATACAATTATAAAACATAAAATAAACAAACCGTTTGGCACTTTTTAAGAGCAATTTCAGGGGTGCCCATATCAGAATATGGCCCCCAATTTTTTTAATTTATTTTGAGATTGAAAATTGGAAAGAGTGATTTGAGAAAACTTACTACTCTTTTGGTAAATTATTACACTTGTCTGCTTCCTTTGGGTTTTTAAAACTCTGGATTGAATAACTCTGTCGATTAAAGAGGTTGTTTTGGGCTTTGGGACACAACTTTTTCTTGATTTCGAGAATAAATTTTGGTTACTAAATTTATTTCGGTTAGGAAAAAAGAAAAAAAAAAGACTATCTATTATTTTATACTGTGATCTAATAATAATAACAATAATTATTATTAAAAAGGTATATATTTCTGTTACACAAACCTCACAACTTGGATACATAATTAGGAATAGAAATATTACAGGGAGTAGGAGGCGATCCTTAAGCAGAAACAACCTTTACTATATTTATTGAACAAATTATTTTATTTTTTTTCTCCCTTAATAAAGTTAGATAGCAATTATGAAGAAATGATTCAAAGCTCGTCCTTGAGAAACGAAGAATGTTCCATGGATTTGGAGGAGGAGGTTTTGATTGGATAGGAAGCCTCCATTGCTATGCCACATAGACCTCTCTTGTTCAATACGTCCCTTTGCATTCTGATGTAACCATTTTCTCCCCATTCGGGTCCCCACGAGTTCTTCACTGTCCAATATTTGGTTCCATCTCGAGTTGTTCCATACCCCACAATTGCTACCCCATGATTCAGATCAGTGCCACACAATCCCGTAAATACTCCCTGCACTTAATTATTTCCAACCTATGACCACTTTCTTCTCAAAACTAGATAATTAAGAACCATGTTTTGTGGTAATTAATTATGCTTTAAAACTATTCACAAAAGGTTATCAATTTTTTCATAAACGTAAAAAATAAAATCAGAATTAAGAGTTCACCTCTGCGTAGAACTGGAAGCCAAATCCGCCAGCATCAATCGCTACTGATACAGGTTGATGAGCAACAGCTTTGAGCAATGCAGCTTCATTGTTCACTGGGACAGTTTCATGTCCATCAATTGACACTGCAGGTTTCTTCACCTGTAATATATGATTTTTTTGTTTCATCTTTAAATTCCTAATCAATGAAGTCAAGTAAATTAATATAAAGCACAAGTGCACCTTTGATGCATCACAAGTTCCATCTCTTGCTTCATAAGGGTAATTGCTTTCTGTAGTTATACCATGTTGTTTGATAAAATCAAATGCACTTTCCATTAACCCACCATTGCATCCTTCATTCTCTTTAGTGTCACAATCTATAAGTTCTTGCTCAGACAAGGACACCAGCTTATCTGTTTTAATCTGGTTAATACCTTCAACGGCTGCAACCGTTGAAAAGGCCCAACAACTACCTATAACAACACATTAGAAAACAACAGACATTATTACTTTCATCAAAACAAAGAAAGATTACCAAAGTGGTTTGTTCAATAGAAAAAAACCAAATTATAAATTAGTTTATTACCACATTTGCCTTGATCCTTTACATCAGTGACAGCACCTTTCTTCCTCCAATCCACCGAAGAAGGAACCCTACCAACGTTCTCATACATGAAAGTATCGTTGCCACGTGGCATGCCTCGGAACATTCTGTGGTGACTCACCTTGGAGTTAGCATAGATGGTCATGAATTCATGGTTGGTCATGTCGGCGAACCTGTTCAACTTCAGCTTGTAAGGCTTGTCCATTTTATTCGCATTGTGGATGTTAATCACGTTGGCTTTAAACACGTTGAAGCGCTTCTGCTTCTCACCCAAGCTTCGTGAAACAGTGTGATGGCTTCTCCACCTCTGGTACAAATCCCATATCCCTTGCTCCGATTCTAGCTCCTTCTCGTTGAAATCAAAGCTCTCGGCCATTCCAAGAACAAAACCAAACAATAAAACACCCCAAAGAACCTTTTTCATTTCCATGTTGCTTTGCTTAATATTATATCAATGCAAATGGAAGATGTGAAGAAGAGAGATCGGGGAGATGCTTTATATAGAGAAATGAAAATCAATCTGGCAGAAAAAAGATGAAGTAACTTAAGGGCATCAACAATCAATAACGATGAACATGCAAGGCTGTTACAGTGACATTATAGTTGAATCATTGTTTTTGTACATTTCTTAGATTTTATATAATGGAAGCAAACTCAAGAGATTTATCTTATTGGGGCAAAAATAATTTGGCAGATAAGATCCAAATTTAAAGCCTTTTGGAAAAGTGCTATATATTGTGTGATTGAAGGATCAGATTTGGGTTGCATGCAGTTCACGGTATTACCTTTAATAATAGTGAATGAGGGTGGAAAATGAGAGTATGGGTTGCTTCTGATTTTGAGCCACTGTGGTTGTAGCCTCAAGAGGATGAAAGTGTTAGGTTTTTAAGTAGGGGTATCACCGGAGAGATACAACACGATCTGAGCCTAATCACATGAGGCATTGACACCACTCTCAATCCAAAACTTTAAAACAATGGATTTATGGGTTTTTATTTTTATATAATGTTCTACTTTCTTATCGATGTGAAAGTTAGTCTCACACTTAGATTCCGAAGATTCCGAAGAGAAAGTATGGCAACGGTTTATTAGCTTACGCGATCGCTTGTGAAAGCAGTGCAGTCAGGTATACTTTCCAACTGCATGATTGGTTGCAGTGCATGTGTAGTAACATTGTAAAAGTCCTCAAGTTAGGACAGGAATTCGGTAACTTTTGAAACTATAAAGTCGGTAATATTACTTAACTATTTTATTGATAACATGTATGCTATTTAAATTGTGTGATTCAATTACGAGAATAATTTATGAGAAGTTTTATGTCCCATTCCCATGACGGCATGTGAAAGATTTTTTTGTGATATTCAGTGATTAACATTTGATTCCAACTATACGCGCTTGCTAATTGCTTGATGCAAAGAAATACATTAGCGTAATGCTTTGGTCTCTAACAAATCACTTGAAGAATCAAATCAAAATGGAATGAATTGATGAAGAGGCATTTAATTGGGTTGTAACAATTGTAGGCCATGTTCACGGAGTTTGGTCAACTCGGTGATCATCTATTTTATGAAATGACCACAGATGAGTCGCGTGCCTTAATTTATCAAGACTCACTCTTTCCAGATTCCATTCATTTAACGTAGAGTAACCATATTTTGACACATACATATATTACATGACAACACATTGTAAGAATAAAATAAAGTAAAAAAAGGTAGTATAAAATTATTGTAAAAAAATTTGCATATCAAAATACGTTATTCTTTCATTAATTTTACTTTTACTGGATTATGCATTTTGTGCATAAAATTCAATTTTGTCTAGAGTTAGACTTCTGCAGACCCTGGATAATTAATGACCGTTGTAAAGAGAAAGAAAATCTTAGCACAAGTCGTGTTTTAAAAATTGCACATACATGCCTCCTGAAACGTAATTATATGAAATTGTGGATCGTGCTGCGTGATAAACATTAGTGAGAAAAAGTGTATATTCTGAATAAGTAAATTTTACCAATAAATGTTACTTGAATATTATAATCACATTCTGTAGTAGGAATATTTGAATGGGTGTATAAGTTGGGCTTACTGTTATATATTCAATCAAACTAATCTTTTACTGGATAAGTTTAGATGGGCTAATTAAACTCAAAACATTATAAGGATAACAAACACACACAATATGTTTGATATTTAAAGTTCATATAAACAGATTCTGTTTCTAAATGAAAAGCTAAAATGTTTAGCACTTTACCAGCCTATCATTTTGTTTGTATATGGCTTGTATGATAATTAATTGCTAATTTTAAATATGACATAATAACTTCAATCTTTTAACTAAAATTATAATTACTCAAAGTTGTTGTTTGAAGATGTTTTATTCTCATTCTCTTCTATTTTCGTTTTGTAGCACAAATTTTATTATATACGAGACAAACTTAATAACTAAAATTTAAAATAAAACATTTAAAGTATAAAAAAGTGAAGTTAGATTCTGTATCTAAATAAATTAATTCAACTTCAAGAAGTGCATTGCGAACATTGAAATTTTAAAAAAATATGTTAACTTCTTACGTATTCAGTCGAGTACACAGCCATTAGAACAACCAAGCACCTTGTTTAAGCTCAATGGAAGACGGTGGTCTAAGAGACTGAAGGTCTACTTCTATTCTGCAACGGGTCAGGAGTTAAAAACCCATGTTCTTTACCATGGACCCAATTTCTCATATCGTATAAAATTCTTGAACGATGTATTTTCACTATAGTAAAAGTATTTTTGAAAAGTAAAAATTATATTTCAGAATACCCAATTCCAGAATGAAAGAAAGTGACTGGAACTTTTATAGGATGCAGAAAAAAATTCCTTATATAGCAGTAATTGCTCACAACCCCGGCCTTACAGAAAAACCAACTTCATCTGTTTCTGCATTTCATCAATGACACTTCATGGGGTTGGATGGGAATCACCGGTGCAATAAGGTACTTTTGTGAGTACTACTTGCATATCTAGCACCCACTTTCCAAGATAGCAATGTTAAGCTCAGTACAAGTATTTGCGGTGCGTGCAAAAGTAAAGGTTACACTTTCACAGAATGCCGTCAAAGTACCAATTATTACAGTACCAGAACACACACGTAAGACTGTAGGTAACGTTAAGTTACGAATGAGAACTTGCAATCACAGAATATGGTACCAAGTTACCAGCTAATCGTTCAATTGGCCGTTATCTATACACATCAATGGCAGATGGCTGGTGACTTCTGGACAAATTTTGCCAACTCAACATTTGTATCTAGCAGAAGGGCTTCATACCTTCGTCTCAAATTAGTCCACTCATTTCACTTGAGACCAAGAACCTTTTTGGACAAAATTCTTCATAACTACTTCTCAAAATAAAGAAGAAATTAAATTAACTTCATGACAAATTAAATGTACTTAAACACAGATTATTTAAGGAAATCATATAAGAAACTTTCTACAAATTAACTTATGTATATAAGCTAATTTTAGCTAATAGAAAAAGAAATTCTAAATTGTTTTCCTTATTTTTCTCTCCTAAAAGTTGCTGTCAAGAAGTTCATCCAAATAATCCTTGAGACCAGTTTAAATGAAACTTCGTTAAAAATGGAATATACATGGTTGATAATATACCTTGTATGAACATAAAACAGTAATGACGAATTGAGGCAGTCAATTGAGCCATATCACACACTTCCTTGCAAAGAAATGAAAGGCCATTATTATGTCCAGACACAAACTATCCCATTCTTGTCAGCTGAAGCTAGGGGTTTTCCGATCCCGCTCCACGTACAACACAGAACGGAAGAAGTGTGTTCCTTAAGCGTGCCGACTATATCACCTTTTGAAACTGACCAAATATACACAGATCCATCTGCAGACCCAGCAGCAACGTGATTGTCATCAGGACTAATACAGGAGCGACTCCAGTTAGAAGCAACTCTGTTTCCTGCCGCTTTTAGTGTGCCACAAACTTCAAGAGATCGCACGTCAAACAAATTGTGCATATTGTCCCTTCCACTGGTCAGTACAACATTTCCATTTCGAGAAAGGGATATTGATGTAACCGCAAGTGAATGTGCAGCAACCTCGCTGAGTAGTTTTCCGCTCTGAATGTCCCATAACCGAAGATTACCATCAACATGTCCTGAAAATATGGTCTGACCATCCATGCTGAAAGAGAGAGCATTGCAGTTGCTGTGAAAAATGATTGTGTTAGTGCAGTAACCTTTCATTAGGTCCCAAACTTTTATGGTACGATCATAAGCAGCACTGACAACATAACGACTTGAAATCTTGCTCACATCAACAGCACAAACTTTATCTGTGTGGCCGGTAAGGGTATGACGGACACGGCCTGAGTTGACATCCCATACATACAAGTTGTTTGAGCTGCTTGCAGCAATGACAGATCGATTATCATGGGTGATAGTGAGATCTAATACTGAGCCAAGGCAGCCTTGAAGAGTAGAAGATAAGGATCCGGTATTTGTATCCCACATTTTAACTAACCGATCGTGTCCCCCAGTAATCAATTTACCGGAATTGTACTCAAACAACATGGAAGCACAACCACCTTCATGTGCACGAAGCCTGTATTTACATGTGGAAGGGATGTTTGACTCTAAAAAAAACTCAGCACCTTCTTCACTTTGGCGAACTATACCATCCACCTGCTGCCTTGCAAGTTGCTCTAAGCCACTGGCCTTTAGTTTCTCGACCATGTCTTCGTACAGTGCATTAGCCTAAAGTGGTAGGAACTAAATTATTAATTAGCATATGCACAAAAAATTAGTAAGCATAATCAAGGTTTTGTGAGGATCCTACACATAACAAACTTACACTACTAATGTAACTATCATAGTAATTCTATCCTAAAAGACAAGGCTCAGATTTCAAACTACAAAAAGTTAGTTCAGAAGAACATACAATATTGGCTAAACAATGCTGAATGAGGTAACCAAGCCAGTACCAGAAGCAGGTAAGTATAGGCAGAACTTAGTTCCAATAATCCAAGAATTGTACCAATACTAAATATCTAATTCCAAAAGTTCAAATGGAAAATAAAGAAGATATTGTGTACCTCGTTCAGGCGTTCAGCATCCTTCATCTTTTCCAACATCCAGCGGTCAATCAACATCTTATTTTCAGCTTCAGCTTTATTTGCTTTAGCAGTCATCTGCTGCAGTTGGGCTTTAAGTTCAGTATTCTCACTGACAATCACTTCTAGAGATTTAATCTTTTCTTCCAAGTCTTCCTTTAATTGAGAGCACTCCTCCCTGCGACGTTAATTTAACTCATAATCATTTTCCACGAACATAAAAAAAAAAAAGCAGTTACATCGCATAAGAAACATGGCGCAACCTCAATTCGGTCAATTCCTTTTGCAAATCAGCAACTGCATTTTCTTTCTCTTGAACCAACGCTTTTGAAGCTCTGGACTCAGCTACTTCCACAACAAGTTGCTCAGACAACCGAGATTGAGCTTTGTAGCATTGCTGAAGTTCCACTTGAAGATTCTCTGCTTTCTCTTTCCACTCAGAGCCCTTCAAGAACAACCATAGATCCAACACTAACCTCAGTAGAAGCATTCCAATTGCTAAACTGCTAGACACATACCATGATCCGGACAAATATAATACTCAATATCTTCACCCACCCCTAAATTTCCAGTAGTTGTAAAGGGAAGGGGGAAGATTGTCAATTGTCAAAGGCCAATTAATATTAGACAGGGAAAATTGTACACATGAAACTACTCTATTGGAACCGATGATTGAACAAAGTTCTAAAATACAATTAGGGGAAATTGGAAAGCACCACCCCCCAAATTAGATAATTCTTAAGAAGCATGAATATTGTCAAAGCAGTGATAAAGAGGGGACCTGAGAAACAATGGGTCTACAAAGAGCTAGAACAGCGGGGCCATGAGCGGCTTCTTCAAGCAAATGGCGCTTCCGCAGTGCCTTCAAAGCGTGTTTAATAGCTCCACACGCAATTTCTTCTTGCGACTTGCATGTTTTCGCCATTACTAGCACAAAAACAGAATTCAAGCATAAAACTTTTGGGTTCCTGAAAGTTACAATCCAGAGAAAATATAAGCAGAGATTACAATTTAGAATCCGCTATGAAAGTCTAGGATCGAATGGAATAGGGACTTCGAAAAAGATAACAATAAAGTAGAAACCTGAAAATAGGGTCCCATAACAAGAGGCATTTTCTCCAAATCCCTACCATCAAACTTGGGTCTCACAATTCATGAACAGGGCCTGGCTTTTTACACACCCATTTTTACTTATTCATTCCCCATCTTTTTTTCTTTCTTTCCAAACTACCCTCCTAAACACACCCCTTGACTTTCTTCCTCCCAACCCCATATGTATAACTATATAATTTACCGTGACGAAGAGGTTACTAAACACATGCGAAACAGACATTTGGCAAAGCACACAACACAAGCACCATTCAAGAAAAATATCCAAAACTGAGAAATTAAAAACACTTTAAAGCATTTCATCAATTCGTACACTGAACAAGGAAAAATCAAGCAATCAATCAACCAATCAAAAAATAAGATTACAAATTAACCAAAAACGAAAACGAAAGTTTAAAAGTAGCATTGAAACATAATAAAGTTGGTCCAGACCTCGCAATCTGCGTTTAGGAAATCCCCTCTTTCTTTGGAAGCCACCGAAGAGTTCCTCCCTCTCCGTCCGCAGATTGAAGAGTAGGAATATGAAAAATGAAAAAGGGAGAGAATAGGCAAAGAAAAGGCATAGAAGGGAATGGATTTTGGAAGAGACGAAAGAAAACGCTGCAGTAGACTCTCTCCAGATGTGGATGGGGACGAGATAGAAAGAAAAAATACAATGAAAATTATTAGAAATTGTATTTTAAAACATAATTTAATTATATTTTTTATTTTGTTAAAATTTATTTATTTATATATATTTTTAAAATTATCCCTGATGGGTCAGAAAATCAATAGCGGATAAAGGGAATTAATAAAATGAAAACTATTAGAAAGTATATTTTAAAATATATTTTATTTATATTCTTAACTTTATTAAAATTTATTCATTGGTGTATATTTTTTAAATGATCTCATAAAAGGTTAAATGTATAAGAAGGATCCACCTAGTAAATTTATAAAATGTTAAATTATTTCAGAGGTTCTCATCTTTGTAGCGAAATCTCAAGTAGGTTCTCCCATTTTTATTTGACTCAATTGAGTCTCTATTTTTTAAAATTCATTGCAATCGGTTCCTTTCCGTTTGTTGTACAGTGACAGTGCTAATTGTGTGTCACGTGTCAGCACGTGGTTTTTTTATTTTTTTATTTTTTAATTTTTTTTTATAATTTTAAAAAAAAATTGTCACATGTAAATCTGACATTGTACCACGTGGCAGAGACAGTGTGATGTGGTCGTGACAGTGCCACGTGTCACTATTAGATGTCAAAAGTCTCAATGTAGTCCTATTTTGTCTCAATTTGGTCCCAATTTTGTTAAAACTAAATCAATTTCATCCTCTATCAAATTTAAATTTTATATAAATTTTACAATGGTATTTTTATTATAGTTGATATTTTTAACAAAATTAAATTTATTTAAATGTATATTTTGCACTGATATTTATTTAAATTTTATTTTAAATATTTATATATCCATAATTTATAAATAAATGTTAGAGTTGCTTTAAAAATAAAAACTTTCTAAATTCAAATATAAAATTTAAAAAAAAAATTATAACAATTCTAACATTTGTCTATACATTATTAATATATAAATATTTGAAACAATATTTAAATAAAGTTCAATGCAAAATATACATTTAAATAAACTTAATTTTGTTAAAAATATTAATTATAATAAAAATACCATTGTAAATTTATATAAAAATTAAATTTGATATAGGGATGAAATTGATTTAGTTTTAAAAAAATTGGGACCAAATTAAGAAAAATAACAAATGCGGACTACATTGAGACTTTTGACATCCAATAGTGACATGTGGCACTGCCACTGCCACATCACATTGTCTATGCCACGTGACACAAAGTCAGATTGACACGTGACAATTTTTTTTAAAATTATAAAAAAAATTAAAAATTAAAAAAAAAATTAAAAAAACCACGTGCTGACACGTGACACACAATTAACACTGTTACTAGACAACTAACGAAAAGAAACCGATTGCAACGAATTTTCAAAAATAGAGACTCAATTGAGTCAAATAAAAATGAGAGACCTACTTGATATTTCACTACAAAAATGGGGACTTCTGAAATGATTTAACATTATAAAATTGACCTTATCGAGTATTGTTTATCTAATTTGAAATAATTGTTTAAAATTAGATGATAATATGGTCAGATGATAATATTTTTTGTACAATCCTCTTGTTATTAAGTTTATTACATTTTTATAGATGAACAAATATAAGTATAAGTATTTTGTTCATTATTAAAGTTAATGAACAAAAATTTATACTAAAAGTTGAGTTTAACATTCATGTAGTCAGGATCATTAACAATTTTATAATAATGAAAAGAAAAAGTTAAATATATTTGTATTATGAATTATAATATAAAATTAGAATTATTTTTTCTGAAATTTTTATTTTGTTTGATTCTATTTTTATTATCTTTATGGTTAAATTACTCTTTTTGTCTCTCTATTTGTCATGAAATTTCAGATTGGTCCTCAAGTTTTTCGTTGTTTCAATTGGGTCTTCATTTTCTTAAAAATGACTCAATTTGATTCTTACTGTTAGTTTGACCAGACAATATTAAAGTCAACGCCACATGTCAATTTCTGATTTTTTTAAAATTTTTTAAATTTTTTACAAGTGTCACTTCATAGTTGTTCCACGTGTCAAAATTGTTAATTTTTTACATGTGACACAATGTGAAGTGACACGTGTAAAAAATTTAAAAAATTTAAAAAATTCAAAAAAATTCAAAAATTCAAAAAATTCAAAAAATTCAAAAATTTTCAAAAAAAACATAAATTGACACGTGGCGTTGACTTTAACACTGTCTGGTTAAAGTTAACAGTAAAGACCAAATTGAGTCTTTTTTAAGAAAATGATGACCAAATTGAGACAACGAAAAAACTTGAAAACCAAACTGAAATTTTATGACAAATAGAGAAATCGAAAGAGTAATTTAACCTATCTTTATTTTAGAAAGTAATGAATATAGGTTTTTTAATCAACAACTTTAAATTTTGTTTGATGTCACAATCTAATGTATTTTTGTCCACCAGCCAATAATTGATTTTTTGAAATGATTTTTTTTTTTTAAACGTAGACCAGATTCTTCTTCTGTTGGGTTTTGAAGTTTCTTCTTCAAAATGGGGTTTTAAAGTTTATTCTTCAAAACGAAACTAATAAGTTTCTCCACCTCCATTTCTTGTGAGAACACACATTCATGAAATGAAGACAACAAAAAATTGTCACCCCCATTTTCATTTCCATCTTCAAAAAGATATTAAGCGTGTTCACACAACAATGACACATGCAACCCGATTCAACGGTGTTTATTGGTTTAATTATATATTGTTCTGATCCGATCTAAACCTATCTTATAGTCATTGTTAGGAACAATTATTGTATTTTAGAGGTACATTGCATTCGTAAGGTATTGTCCGTTTTGGAGCAGTATAGAATTCCGTCACGGTTTTGTCTTTAAAAGACGTCTCGGAGCATAGAGGGAGGTATAAGTATTTAAATTACGCCTGACCTTGACTCCTAAGTGATATAAGACTTATTGGGTGTACCGGAATATATATAAATTCATATAAATATAAAAAAATGTTAAATTTTTTGTTGTCTTTGTTTTTGTCAAGAAGTGTTAAATTGGTCCTATAGTTTTTTTTTTTTGTCTTAATTTGGTTCTGGTTTTTTTTAGAAATGATTCATTTTTGTTTTTGCCATTAGTTTGACCAAACATTGTCACGTGTCAATTTGTGACTTTTTGAATTTTTTAAATTTTTTATATATATGTCACCTTACAGTTATATCACGTGTAAAAAAAATATTAATTTAGTCCCTATATTTGTTTTTAGTTTCAATTTTTTAAAAATTGAGCAATATTATTCTTCCTTAAATTGAAACTCAATTTACTTTTTGTATAAATTTTATGTTGATATTTTTACTAAAAATAACATTTCTTAAAATATAAATATTTTTAAACAAACTTTAAAATCTATACAAAATATTTAGGACTACTCACATGGGTGAATTGATATGGAGTTAATACTTGAATCTTGTGAATTTTACTATTTCACTTATTAATTTTAATTTGTTCATGTATTTTTGGTTGCATGATTTGTGTTTCATATATATTTTAAAGTTTGTTTAAAAATATTTTTACAAATACTTAATAAAAATGTCAATTTTAGTAAAAATATCAACTAAAATCTATATAAATTGAGTATCAATGTAAAAAGGAACAATGTTGCTCAATCTTTACAAAAATTGAGACTAAATTGAAACTAAAAACTAATATAGGGACTAAATTGAGACTTTTTGACACGTGACACAACTATAAAGTGATATGTGTGAAAAAAAAGTAAAAATAAAAAATAAAAATCCAAAAAACCACAATTTGACACGTGACATTGACTTTAACATCGATTGGTCAAAATTAAGTGCAAAAATCAAATTAAATCATTTTCAAAAAAATCAAAATCAAATTGAGTCAAGAAAGAAAAAACTAGAAGACTAATTTGAGACAAAAAAAAATAGTTTAAAAAAAAAAAAGAAGAAGTTGGGGCCAAAGCCCAACACTTTGGTTCGTACTTGCTTGGCACACAAACAACAAATGATCCAAGTAAGTTAAAATCAATTTCCTCAATTTTTGACAAAATTATATTTTTCCTTTTTCTTTTCGTTATTATGATTTATAATTAATTTTAGTACCATGAAAATAAAATTGTGGTCTTGCCTAAATGGTTCCGTCAAGTAAATGTGACTTTTTTTTTAATTTAAATGAGATTTTTGTTGATTTTCTTATCTTGAGTTATTGTAGGTTATGGATCTTGCAAGTTCCCAAGTCTGACAATTTGAAGGAGGAGGAAACAAACAAACAACGTAAATGATTATAAATGCACGTAGAGTACTCATTTAATATATATATATATATATATATATATATATATATATATATATAATTAATTTTTCTAACCTAATATATAAGATTAGCAAAAATTAGTTGAAAATATTAAGTATATATATTATATATATAAAATCTTGTTTACACGAAGATTAACATGATTTAAATTAATGAATTGTTTACTGATCAAGAGTACGAATAACAAATTATGATGGATATAAAAAATAAATTCATAAATAAAAATAAAAAAAATTGTCACAATAGAAACAGTAAAATTTAATTTTAAAAAGTGTAAGAGATAAAAGCTTTACCAAGATTGTATTTCATGATTCTATTTAAAGTAAAAACAACAAATAATATATTTCTAATTTCATATCTCACTCGGATACTTATGTTGATTTTGTCTCAGACAAACCTAAACTTGAATAATAAAAACTCTATGTATAGCAATTTTTACTATTAAGTTTGTGTTAATGAACTATATGTTGATGTTTAAGAACGACCAATGACCACATCCATGTCTAGCACGTGGAATCAATTAGCTGTTTTTATCCTAATGTGCAAAATTCATAGAATAGTTAAAACAAGAATAAACCATAAGAGATGATGAAAAAAAAATATTAAATGAAAAATCCATAAAGAATTAAGAATACATTACACCCAATCTAGTGTTAATTACTTATAAACTTAACACTGGACTCATGATGAATTTGAATGTCTACATCCTTCAGAACATCCTTCTACCGTCAAGTGTATATATATATCAATTTTTTTTCTCTCTAAATATGTTTTGACCTTTGTTAGACCCTCAATTTATAAATTTTCAGAGGTGCGCAGCTTGCTGGGCGAATGGAAGAGAGAAATTCCTCTATTTTTAAATCATCTTTGTTATTCCATGGTTTGAGGGTAATATCAAGATTACAATTATGTTTGCAATTTATTTTTCAGCTTAATAATGAAAATGATTTAAAAATATGGCTTTTAAAGTTATTTTTAGAAAAATAATTAATAACATAAATTTGAAAACTGTTCTAAATTAAGGTTTAAAAAGTAATTATTAATTATAAATTTTTTTATTACATTATTTTATAAATATTTTTTTAATAAAATATTTTATTTTCACCAAATCACTTAAAAACTTTAACAAACTTTACTCTAAATCAACTCCTTTCACCTTTAATCCCCTTAAAGTGAACAACACAAACTTCACCCTCTAATCCACTCGAATTCATCATCTCCCTCTCGCTACAATCAACCTTGAGGGAGAGATAGGGGAAGAAAGAGGGAAATTCCTCTATTTTTCAATCATCTTTTCTATGTCATGGTTGAAGGGTGATAGTAAGATTACAATTATTTTCGCAATTTATTATTCAACTTAATTATGAAAATAATATAAAAATATAGCTTTTGAAATTATTTTTATAAAAATAATTAATAACAAAAATTTGAAAATTGTTACAAAATAAGGTTTAAAAAGTAATTATTAATTAATTTTTTTATTACATTATTTTGTAAATGTTTTGTTTATTAATATATGTTATTTTCATTTATATATTTTAATATTTTTTGTACAACAAATCGAATTTATATTATGATAATTTTTAATTATTTTTAAAGTGAAGGACAATTTGGTAATCTTGTTTTTCCTTGATTTACATCTAATTTTTAATATATCACATCCATCAAATCACTCAAAAAGTTTAACAAACTTTACTCTAAATCAACTCACTTTCATCTTTAATCCCCTTAATGTGAACAACATAAACTTCACACTCTAATCCATCCACTGGAATTCATCTTCTCCCTCTCCCTCCAATAAACCTGTAGGGAGAGAAGGGAAGAAAGAGGGAAATTTCTCTATTCTTCAGTCATGCGTGCTATTTATGGTTTGAGGGTGATATCAAGATTACATTTATGTTCACAATTTATTTTTAAGCTTAATTATGAAAAAATGTAAAAATATGGCTTTTGAAATTATTTTTACAAAACAAGTTAATAATGACAATTTTAAATTTGTTATACAATAAAGTTTAAAAAGTAAATATCAATTATAAATTTTTTTATTACATTATTTTATAAATATTTTTTATTAAAATATGTTATTTTCATTTATACATTTTAATATTTTTTCTACACCAAATCAAACTTATATTATGATAATTTTTAATTATTTTTAAATAAAATACAATTGGTAATCTTGTTTTTCCTTGATTTAAATATAGATTTTAATCTATCACATCCATCAAATCACTCACAAACTTTAACAAAATTTACTCTAAATCCACATACTTTCACATTTAATCCCCTTAAAGTAATACATCAAACTCTAATCCACTTGATCACGTGCTCTCCATCTCCCTCCAATTAACCTTGAGGGAGAGAGGGGAAGGAAGACGAAAATTCCTCTATTATTAAATCATCTCTGTTATGCCATGGTTTGAGGGTGATATCAAGATTATTTTTATGTTCGCAATTTATTTTTTAGCTTAATTATGAAAATAATGTAAAAATATGGCTTTTGAAATTAATTTTACAAACATAATTAATAACGAAAATTTGAATATTGTTTTAAAATATGGTTGAAAAAGTAATTAATAATTGTAGAATTTTTTTATTACATTATTTTATAAATATTTTTTTATTAAAATTTGTTATTTTCATTTATACATTTTATTATTTTTGCTACAACAAATCAAACTTATATTATGATTACTTTTAATTATTTTTAAAATAAAGGACAATTTGGTAATCTTGTTTTTTCTTTATTTAAATATAATTTTTAATTTATCACATTCATCGAATCACTCACAACCTTTAACAAACTTTACTCTAAATCCACCAACTTTCACCTTTAATAACCTTAAAGTGAACAACAGAAACTTCACACTGTAATCAAGTTGATGTCATCATTGGCGGAACTTAGTGTTGACATAAGGGAGCCATGGCTCCCCCAACACTTTTTTTTTCTAATTTTTTATATATTTTTTAAAAATATTTTATATATTATAATTTTATTTATATTAATTTAGTTTAAAAAAACCTATTTTAAATTTAAAAGTTATGTTTTTCTTTTTTGTTATAATTTCTTTTACTTCTTTATTTGGTTTTTCTTTTTTTCGTGTCTCTGTCTCTTTCTCTTCTTTTGTTTCTATTTCAATTTTCATCATCAATTTTTTATTATTTTCAAAATCAAATTGCACCAGGAAAAAATTTAGGATTTAAGGAACATTTTGGATTGAACAATTTCTTCTTTTGAATAAATTCATTTTTTACTCTTTTTTTTTCCGAAGTAATATGTGCCTTTTTTACGCTTTAGGCATATCTCTATCGGTTAGAGATCATAAAATCATGCTTGCTTTAATTGTTCATCAAACTCTTCTTTGTGTAGATAGAGCTATTTTAGACTTTTAAGTCGTGTAAGGGAAGAACAAGATTATGAATATCTATGATAAGGAAATGTAATAATCTAGAAGTTATTATTTTTCTTAGAATATTGAGTCTTGGTTTTAAGATTTAGTTTAGGATATTCATAATTTAATATTTTTCTAAATAGGTGAGATGTGACAAATTTATATTAGAAAAATTATGGCAAAGAGTAAAATAATTGATTTTTTTTTAAGTGGAAGGCTTGTGATGAAGATGAAAAAAGTACAGCTATGTCATATAAACTTGAGAAACTTTATGAGAATCCAAAAATTGAAGAAAATGAAAAACAACTCTCTAAGGTTCCTAAAGTTATATATAATGAATTTCTAAATGCTTTAGAATGTGATCCCGGAAAGGTAACTTTTGCTCCTTTTTTTTAATATATTATTATTGATGATAAATTTTATGCTACTTATATATATATATATATATA
>Ga0214542_1004487_pt1 | contig 27634 bp, 16 predicted proteins | sample CNSS1metaG_FD_160096 | JGI IMG/M metagenome (GOLD analysis project Ga0214542, IMG submission 160096) | Root nodule microbial communities from cowpea collected in UCLA plant growth center, Los Angeles, California, USA - CNSS1 | ecosystem: Host-associated > Plants > Roots > Nodule | place: USA...
CTTTAATTTTTATAAATATACTTTTATTTTGTTCATTAACTTAATAACATTACAATATCATCAATTATTAATATAATTCAAAAAATGCGTACATACAGACACGATAGCGCCTGTGTTTACGCTAGTATTTAATAACGTCTATATATATATATATTTACGAGTATTGTTTGCAACAGGTCTTAATTTTATAGAATTTATTTTTCCATCTATAATAACATTGAAAAAATTGTATCAGTTCATTGATAGAAATTAAAAATATCATTAAAGAATAGATATCCATCTTATAATAAGATTATCCTCTCTTTCTTTGTGCCAAGTTGTGCCAACTTGTTATGGTTCTCTAAGATCATGCTGCAGGAACATCTATTGCATAGGTATAGTTCCTGTTATTTGTGAAACATTTTTCTACATCATTACTTCTTCTTACAAATAGAAACATACAAACATGCAACATAAGTTGCCCTTATTTTTGCATAGTAAAAATTTAAATAAAATCATACAATATTGTGAACTAAAGATGTATATTTCAAAATATATATAATAAGTAAATAATTTTATTAAAATCAGTTTTACTGTTAAATATTGTTAGAAAACTTTCCGTATCGGTGTATTGCACGGTTACAAATATTAGTATAATACTAATAGAAACGTATTTAAACTTTTGTGTGAAATAAGAAATTAAAAGTTAAAAATTGTAATAATTATTGAAATTGAAACATAATACTAAAATTATTAATAGTTATAGAAGCTACAAATAATATAATATAATGTAATGTTCTTTATAGTAATATAATGTGATATTTAATAAAACGTAATATTTATAGTAATATTTATAAGAAAATGCAATATTTAGTTCTTGTATTTGATTCACCATTCCCTTGTATATGAAAGCTTCTCTCTTTCTCTTTCTCTTTCTATTGTTTTTGGTTTTTTTGGTTTTTGTTCTCTCTTTAGACCGTTAGCGGATCCTCTAGAAATTAATCCCTCATCACAAAATATCCTGGAATGGAGAAAATTCGCATTCCTTTTGTTTCGCGGAGAAGGGTAACATCTAGAAAGAAATAATATTAATATTAGAACTAATATTAATATTGATATATGGGCATATAGCAGAGCCGACCTTGAAATGATGGGTTCTCTGGGTTATGGTTGCCGTTGTTTGTGTTGTTGCTGAACTCACTGTAACTGCTCGTTCAGGGAGGCTCGGTGAGTTCTCTGATAATCACAAGGGTGTACATTGGATCAATTTTGATGTGCATTCTCTTATGGGTATTCTTGTTTTTGTACCAAAGCTTGGAAATTTTCTTTTTGATTTTGGATCCAAAGTGCTTTCAAGAACTGAGTTTTTCAAGGCCGGTTTTTGGTTTTGCTATGTTTCCAAACAACTTCTGTTGGTTTCTGTTTCCTGGGTGGGATATTTCTTTTCTTCTTAATATTTGTCACTCTATAATAATTTGTTATACGGGTGATCCTTTTCACGCTCTTAAAAAGTTGTTAGTTCAGGGTTTTGTTTTTTATTTTTTGTTTTTGATGCGCAATTTTAATTTTTTGGATTAGATATAGAGGTGGGGTTGTGTGTGATGTTGGAATTGTGATAATCTGATGGTGATACTAGAAAACTATATGCTCGCAGTCAGAACAAAACCCTGTATCTGTCTTCTTAGTCCTGCTGTATCAGTGTTCCTAAGCTAGATTTTGAATTTTACTCTTTGGGCCTGTAGGATATTCCAACTTGTATTCTCGCTGAATTTTGCATCTTTAAAGTGAGATTTGCACTTTAGAGAGAGAGCGCGATTGTACTTGTTCATTTCCAATAAAAGAGAATTTAAATAACTGTATGGATTGTTACATATGTGCATTAGGATGAGCTAAATGTAAACTACAGTTGTGTGCAAGATTACATGTCCACTGATAAAATGATAGAAAATGATAATAAGAATGCCAAGGCTTCTTTCTGGATTTATGTTAGAAAAATTAAAAGTGTAGTTAGCAAGCCATAATCCATCATTGTATGTTTGTGATGTGGTACAATGATATATGAGTTTAACATGAATGTTACATATTTATTTATGCATTATTTAACACTGATTTTTTTTTCCTCTTAGAGAAACTGGGAATTGTTCAATGGGAAAAGAGATTTCCGATTCTGATTCCCATCACAAACGTCTTGGTCTTTTAAAAGATCAAGTTCACTTGGTTAAAAGAAAAGACTGTGATCGCCATGAGATTGCTCCAATCCAAGACCAGCTATCCTTTGAGAAGGGTTTTTTCATTGTAATTCGTGCATGCCAATTGTTGGCACAAAAGAATGATGGAATAGTATTGGTAGGGGTGGCAGGTCCTTCTGGAGCAGGCAAGACTGTATTTACTGAAAAGATACTCAACTTCATGCCCAGTATTGCTGTCATTTCAATGGATAATTACAATGATTCCAGTCGAATTGTTGATGGAAACTTTGATGGTAAATCATGATCTGACCTTATGCAATGCTTTTATTATTCTTACCATGCTGCATTCTTGGAATACAGGCTGTATAGCATAATGAAACACAACTTTCGTGATTGTAGGAATGACATAGCTCATTTCGTAATAAAATATTTTTGTTGAGTGATGAGGTAGTATGTATGTCTATTAGTGTGCATCTGATACATAGATCCACAAAAATAAAATGTATGTGGTATCATATTCATGCTTTGATTATTGTGACATTTAAACTGAAACACCGGCTACAAGTTTGACACCAATCTTGTTGAACTCTGTTATTCCTTTGTCCAGATCCACGCTTAACAGATTACGACACGTTACTTCAGAATTTACATGATTTAAAGGAAGGAAAGCCTGTTCAAGTTCCCGTATATGATTTCAAGTCCAGTTCACGAATAGGATACAGGTTGAATTTTGGACCATGTTGATTAACTGTACAATTTGGCATATTTTGATGTGTTGAAAATTACTCTGTTGAAAAATTACTTTCTTGAGACATTGATCAGAGAACACTGTTTTTAGGAAAATAAAGATGAAAAATAGAAAATATGTATATTTGGTTAATAATTTTCAAGCAATGACTATGTATGAGAATATTTTGTATCAGCTTCTGTATTAACTTTCAGTTTTTTAATGTGTATTTCCTCTATGGTACTCTCAGTTAGGGAGGTGGATTAGTTCTAACTATACAACTGCTACATATGCCAAATTGTTAGTCGGTTGATGGAATGATGGACAAATCTCTTGATTCATATAAAGTTCTGAAAAACTGTAGAACACCCTTATAAGGTTCAGGGATGTAGTTTCCTACAGTTGTATCTTATTGGCATTTCATTTCAGTTTGATGTTCTGTGATCTGCAGCAATTACAATGCATATCTGAAATTTATACTTAATGTAATTCAAAGATGGTTTCAATTGGTTTGGAGTACTCCAATTTTATGTTTGCCTTCATTTTAATATTAAATATGTACCCTGGTTACAGGACAGTAGAGGCTCCAACTTCTCGTATCGTGTTTATAGAGGGCATCTATGCCTTGAGTGAAAAGTTACGACCTTTACTGGACCTTCGAGTCTCTGTTACAGGAGGAGTTCACCTTGACCTTGTAAAACGAGTTATACGTGATATTCAACGTGCTGGTCAAGAACCTGAAGAAATTATTCATCAAATATCTGAGACGGTTCATACTTTTAATATCTTTCATCTTTTTATACAGATTTAGAAAATAACATTTTCTAGAAGTGCCAATGTTTAAAACTTTTCAGGTGTATCCAATGTACAAGGCCTTTATTGAGCCAGATCTCCAAACAGCACACATAAAAATCATCAACAAATTCAATCCATTTACTGGATTCCAGAGCCCAACTTACATATTAAAGGTTAGTGCAATAATAAGTCATTATTTTAATTCCACTTGAGTAAATGAAATGAGAAGAAAGATAGTTCTGTGTTTCAATATTGATAAGAGATTATGTCTAAATAGAAACTCCATTGTATAATTGTTGTAGTCAGCAAAGAATCTAGCAGTGGATCAAATTAAAGCTGTTCTCTCTGAGGATTTTAAGGAAACAACAGAGCAAACTTATGACATATATCTTCTACCACCTGGTGAAGATCCAGAAACTTGCCAATCGTATCTGCGAATGCGAAATAAGGATGGGAAATACAGTCTCATGTTTGAGGTTTGGTTCCTGGCTATATTTCATATTCTGTACTGTAATAGTATATTGTGTATCACATGATTCCTTGATGTGAGCTTGCGCTATAAATTCAAAATTTGATTTTTCATTGGTACGAATAGGGTGTTGTTTGGAAATCCAATTAAAAATTAAATTTCTCCCAATGTTCCATGAATTGAAAAGTTACTAGATTCCTCTGCCTGAGAATTTTTTCTTTTTTTACTTTAAAATACTAACTCATAACTCAAGTTTTCCATCTCTATATAGTATCAAGTTACATTGCCAAAAGAAATGTTGTTGGTAGGATACTAAATGTATTACTAGAACTTATTAGAAGTTGTTAAAAGATTTTAGAGATCTCTTTGTAATTACTTTAGGGTTAGAGTTCTCTATATATAGAGTCTAATGTATTGTTTCAAATTAATCAATTTAATAAGAATCTTCTTCTCAAATTAATCCTTTTAAGTTGGTACCAGAGCTCTTGATCTTGGGAGTTCTGCTTCCGCTTTCTTCTTTGCCGTCTTAGTTAAGGTTCTTATTAGGTCACCTAAAGTGCAACCATTTCCTTTGATTATTTGGTTTGCCTGAAGTGTCCCCAACTTGTCGCTTTGTCATTGCTACTATCACCATCCACTGCCACTTCCAAAGTCGCACTGTTGTAGGATCGTTGTTGAAGCTATCGTTAGAGCTTTTGTTGGAGCTTTCGCTACTATGTGATTGTTGTCATCGTTGTTTCTACGTCACCGCTACCGTCACTATTGCTACCCATCACCACTACTATGTGCTGAAATTGAACACCTAAAATCTCTTATGGAGTCTATAAGCCACCTTTTGGTACTTTCTCTCTAACCATGATCGACACCAATTCTTCTTTTATTGTTTCTAAAAGTTTATGCAAGGACTCTTGAATTCTAGATTCTGGTGCGACAAACCATATAACCCCTCATTCATATCTTTTAACATCCCCTCATTCACATCTTTTTAAAATCATTTCCCTTCCTAGTAACCACATTCTTGTTGCCATCCCTCAGCCTTAAAGACATCCAATTCTTAGAGTGAGGGGTGTGTTGAAGATCCCACATCAATTAAAGATAAGGTCAAATTATAGTGTATAAGTGGGTGCAACCTCATCTTATAAGTTGGTTTCATGAGTCCTCTTACTAACTTGTTTATGACACCTATGACTTTTGGATGCTAGCATAAGTTTGATTCTTCATGTTTTAGGTTTTGGAGCTAATAGCATAAGGAACTATATGCAACCAAACATTTTTTATGTTTGAAGTTGGCGCTTTCTGAAATATCTCATTTTTACATCGTATATTTGATCTCTGGAAGAAGCAAAAAAAGTAGATTTTATAGAAAATGAGTGCACATATGCTTCAAATTATGCTTTGAAATTTACCCATTACACTTGGGAATCACTAGATTATTGTGTACAAAATTGATTACCATTATATCTTTTATTCTCTCTCCTAAACTGCTAGGTTTGTTGTTAACACTGTCTCCAATTTTGTAGTCGAAATACTTTATTATTTAGAATTTTAAAGGTTCATAGTTTGTTGGTTTGTGACTTCTTTTGATTCTTTTGGACAACAACAACACAACTCCATGATTCATAGAGAATGAAATGTCTTATCAATTTTCAGGAATGGGTGACAGATAATCCATTTGTCATATCACCAAGAATTACTTTTGAGGTCAGTGTGCGCCTTCTTGGTGGACTAATGGCCTTGGGATACACAATAGCCACTATCCTTAAGAGAAACAGCCATGTTTTTTCTGATGATAGGGTTTGTGTGAAACTCGATTGGCTTGAGCAACTCAATAGACATTATGTTCAGGTAATATTAGACTATCATGCTACTATTACATGCTATGGTGGAATAAATTTATTTAAATTCCCTTTTTCTCCAGATTTCTATAAATTTCAATTGCAGTCATTACTAAACTGATTATTGGAATAATCAATAATTTTTTATATTTTGTTTAATTTTTGTGCATATTTTTTTTTTATTTCTTTTTATCTTATTGTTGTTAGAGATATGATTTTATTATATTTGTGAAAATAGTGACAACTAGGTTTAGGGTTAATTCCCTTGTAGAGAATGAAAGTATTATATTATTATCATAATATTAAAAAAAATAGAAATTCAAATATAGAACATATATGTCTAATTAGAGAGAAACTTAATTTTAATTTACCAAAAAATGTCTTTCACATAAAATTCTATAACAATAAAAACTATACTAATTCTATGATAGTTCAAAAAAAGTGCACGTCTATATCAAAAAAACTTATTCGGAACAATTTATGGAAAAACTTATTCGGAACAATTTATGGAAAAAGAAGGGATATTTTACTGCATTAAAAGCTTTTTCATTAGGGCAATCTATCTTTATGTGGAATTTGAAAAGCTTTTTTTGTAACAAATATAAACATTAGAATAATTTCAATTAATTGGACTCAACGTCTCTTTTTTAAATACAAAAATATCAATATAAAATTTATATAGACTGTAAAATTTTTTAAATACAAAAATATTAATGTAAAATTTTATAGAACATAAGATTCAGTTATGAATTTAGGATATTTACATAATATATTTAATAGATTCTAATAGAATTCTTCAAAATTATTTTATTAAATGTTTAGTAAACAAATATTATGTTTTAATTGATTCTTTGAATCTCGACAATTGACTAAAACATAGGGTACTATATTTATAATGAAGAACATATATCTAAAATGAAGAATAATAAATGAGAATATAAGCTAAGCTCAAACACATAATATTGTAACTAACATAAGATATTGTAACTTATAATATCATAACAATATCTAACACTTCTCTTGAAACTGATGCTTATAAATCGTATGTACCAAGTTTGTTATAAATATAATCAATTCTAGGTCCATGTTAAGTCTTAGTGAAAATATCTTCTAATTGATCACTTGAGTTAACAAACGCAGTCTTGATGTCTCTAAATATAATCTTTTTTGAATAAAATGACTTTCAATGTGCTTGGTCCTTTCATGAAAGATAGGATTAGAGCTAATATGCTTGGTCCTTTCATGAAAGACAATCAATATGAATGTGCTTGGTTTTTTCATGAAAGATAGGATTACAACTAATATGAAGAACACCCTAATTGTCACATATAAATGTCATTTGAGTGACATCTCCAAATTGCAACTCTTTAAGTAATTGTTTTAAGCCAAACAAATTCATAAGTAGCAAAGGCCATAACTCTATATTATGCTTAAGCACTAGATCTTGCCACAACACTTTGTTTCTTGCTCTTCCAAGAAATGAAGTTACCTCTAATGGAAACACAATATACAGAAGTGAAGGAGTCCTACCCAGTCAACATCTGAGTAGTAGACAACTTTAGTGTTTTTAATGTAACCATATAACAAATCTTTCTAGAGGATCCTTTAATGTACTTTAATATATGAATGACTGCATTCCAATGATATGTACATGGGAAATTGAGAAATTGCTTCACCTCACTGACGGGAAAGAAAATGTCAACATGAGTAATAGTAAGATAGTTCAATTTTTCGACTAATCTTTTGTACTTCTTAGGATTTGAGAAATGCTCCTCTGTTTAGGTAGGAGTTTTGTATTGAGATCTATAGGTGTGTCAATAGATTTTGAGTTTATCAGACCACTTTCCTTTGAGATATAACAATGCCATTGTTGGATTGTGCTACCTCAATCCCTAAGAAATATTAGAGTGTGCCATGATCTTTTGTTTGAAAGTGGTGACAAATGTGTTGTTTCATCTAGGAGATGCTATTGTGATCACGATTTGTAAGGACAGTATCATCAACATATACTATTAAATAGATATACCCAACACTTGAGTGATGATAAAAGAATGAATGATCTGCCTTATTGTAAGTCATACCAAACTGTTGAACACTGCCAAATTTTCCAAACCAAGTCCTAGGAGACTGTTTTAGGTAATATAAAGATTTGCAGAGGCGATATACCAATCCAAAAGACTTCCATTGAGTAAGAAAACCTGAAAGTTACTTCATATAAATTTCTTCCTTCAAATCTCCATTAAGAAAAACATTTGAGCGCAGTTGGTAAAGAGGCCATTGTTAAAGAATAACCATGGCTTTTTCACTATTCTGAAGAGCAATTATTTCATCAAGCATAGCCTGACGCCAACCAAGATGTGCTAAGGCATCACCTACGGATTTTGGATTTGACATAGTAGAAATAGACGAAAGGTAGGTACAAAATGATGTAGATAACCTATGGTAACCCAAAACAGTGTAATGAGGAGATGGATTAAGGGTACAGTGTATACCTTTATGGAGGGCAATTAGAAAATACACATAGGGTAATATATTTATAATGAAGAATAATAAAGGGTAATATGAGTTAAGCGCAAATACACATAATATTGTAAATAACAGAAGATATTGTAATTGTAACTAACAATATCTAACCATATTAAAGATTTGATGAAATAAATATTTTTTTTAGATTTGATAGTGAAGTATCTTACGAAATATTTCCCATTATTAAATTTTTATTTTGTTCTTTATTATTCTATGAATTCTTTATTATAATCCCATTATTAGATATTGATTTTCTTTCTTATTGTTATATCTCCTCTTTATTATAAATAAAAATGTTAATGTGTATACAACACGCAAATTCATTATATTCCTTTCAACTGTTGTTTACATACTATTTTTTTTTTGCTGATTTATTTGGACTTTGGAACTAATTGATAAACAGGTACAAGGAAGAGATCGCTTGGTTTTAAAATACATAGGACAGCAGCTAGGTTTAGATGGTTCCTACATTCCTCGTACCTACATTGAGCAAATTCAAATTGAAAAGCTTGTGGACGAGGTTATGGTATGAGAGCTTACCATCTGCTAATGTTTTTTTGTTTCAGCATTTTCTGTCTAAGTGTTCCCACTTCTCCAGGCCCTACCAGAGGATTTGAAGACAAAACTCAGCCTAGATGAGGATTTGGTGTCAAGCCCCAAAGAAGCACTTTCTAGAGCCTCTGCTGACAGAGTTGCCATGAGAAATAAACATCTGAGGAGGTGAAAATTTTCCATCTAAATGCATTAAAAGAAACCACTAAACTGACCTTGCTCTAGATGGTTTTGATTTTTACTTTTGAAAACCTTTGATAGTGTTGATTAATCCTTAGCCAACCCTACCTGTTGAGACATGGCCTAATTGAATTGAAAATTGTTGGTCACATATCATAACCACCCATTAATGAAATTAAAATCGGTGAAATTATCCAGTGCTATATTGAGAGAAAATCAATGTACTTATTTGACAACATGAATGATGTTTGTTGAGGTACTTCATATAACTCCATTAGTTATGGGTCTGTTACTCAGGTACATTATTTGACAATGTTTAGTAAAGGAAACATTGTATACTTCTTGGAAAACTGCTTTACAATTACCTAATAATAGGACTACTGATTATCTTCGACAGTGGAATATCACAGTCATATACCAATCAAAGAGACAAAAACCTTGCTAAGGTTACTGGATATGATTCCAACAATAGAAGGTTTGTTGAAAGAAATTCAGAGTCCAGCACAATGGCGCTGAATCAGGTACATCGAGTCTTGTAGCAGTTTTTTTTTTTTTTTTTTTTTTTTTTTTTTTTTTAAGATTTTTTTTTTTTTTTTTTTTTTTTTTTTTTTTTTTTATTTCATGTAAAGATAGAGTTCATTTAATCACTTTTGCATTCGTCCATTTACCCACTAACTATCTAATTTATGTTTTATTTACTTAATTTACTTAATATATGGTAGGGAGCCATCAATCAACTTTCGGACCAAATTTCTGCCCTCAATGATAGAATGGATGAGTTTACAAATCGCATTGAAGAGCTGAATTCCAAATTAAACACCAAGAGAAATTCTCCAAGCCAACAGAATATGTCACTTCAAACTGAGACATGCAATGGATCAGCTCCCACCTCATACTTCATCACTAGTTTGGGCAATGGTTCCTTAACTGGATCTAAAATGGCAAATTCCTCTTCATCATCACAGTTAACTAAGGATTCTCCTTTAATGGATGAGGTATTATGAGTCTTATGTCACTTTCAGAGTATTTTATTGTTCTGACTCTTTAAGTTGATTCTTAAGAGGTGCTTCTTTTGGGAAGTAATGTCCGATGTTTTGGATATAACTTTCGAACAGAGGGTGGTTGGGAGTGAGAGAGAACAACTAGAGACATATTTTACTAACCCTCTAGATAAATTTTACTATGTTTTTTAAGTTTGATTCATATAAATCCTTTTAAGAATTAGACAAATGTAATATGGATTCACTGAACATATTTAATGGGAAACAGTGTTAGCAACTAAAAATTTAGAAGAAAAAGAAAGGAGATTTTTATTGAATAGGATGAAAAGGACAAGAAAAAGGAGAAATTCTCTACAAGGGCTCAAATGATTTCTCCTTTCTCATGTAGTCATTGCTCAATTTACAATTATACCAAATCTCCATCTCTCTATCCTTCATCCCTTATTTTCATACACATGTATATAAACATTTCATTCCTCTAAATAATTAGTAAATCACTACTGATTTTATCAACTCTAGAGAACAGTTGGCTGGCATGTTCATCAAGTCTCTTAGAGGCCCTCGGGTTGAGTACATTTTTACCAAGTTTGGTGCATATGACATATATGCTCCAAGTTGAGGGGAGTGTTAGAAATTAATCAGTTGTTATAGATTTGTAGGAAATTAACAGTTACATATCCTAGGAAACTAGGATGATTGATACCTAATATTTTGGTGGAATTTATTATAATTGATTATGAAAATTAGTATAAGTACATACTGTGTGGTGCATTAGACACACAATACATTCAACAAATATACATTTCTATATATTTACTCTCAACTGTTGTTGTAATAGAACTTCCAAAACTGCCCTTAAGTTCATGTTCTTCTTGATTGGTACTAAAAGAGAATATCATAAAAAAGTATTGAAACAAACTTTCTCGGTTTTAGCACCTCATTCATCAAATACCAGAAAGTTGAAGGAGCATTTGTCAATCCAAATGTCATTACCATGAATTCATATGTCCTTTTATGAGTTTGAAAAGTTGTTTTCTCAATATCTTTTTCCCACATTCTTATTTGATGATAGTCTGATTTCAGTTCCAACTTAGAAAAAATTTTGGCTCCCCCAATCTCATATATTAACTCTAATTGGAAGGGGAAACTTACTGGTATTGTATCTTTATGCAGTGCTCTATAATGAACACAAAATCCCATGCCCCATCTTTTCTCTTGACTAAAATAATAGGGCTAGCATAAGAAATTACGCTTGGGCAAATGATGCCTGCCCCCAACATCTCAACCACCAACTTTTCAATCTATGTTTTTTGGTAGTGGGGATATTTGTATTGGCCATTCGGTATTTGAGAATCAACTTTTAGAACAATTGCATGATTGTGCCTCTTCGAAGGAGGAAGAATACCCGTAGCTCCAAAAACCCATGAATATTCATCAACGACCCTTTGCAACCATTCTATCACTTTGGTATCTTCTGCCGAGTCAGCTATTTGCTTTCATTCCAAAATATACCCTTCTCCTTCATCTTGCAAAAGCCCCCTTAAAATTGCCTCTGCCACGTCCTTCTTTGTTAGTCTTTACCTTATTATTTGCCCTTGCCGGTTCTGGATTGGGAATAAGAATTTGTCGCTGCTACTGATCTGGTTGAAGGAAAGAGAGAGTGCTCTCCTATGTTTTGTTCTTTTCTGTTTATTCAATAAAAAACCATTCTATTATTTCTCTTTTCAATTCTTGGTTCCTAGCAGATAGACACTAGCACTTTGACAGTCCAGAATCCTACTACTATTCACTAATTTTTCAATCACCCACAATACGCTAAAACACACCTATCTATACAAGCTTGCCAACAACGTAACTATTAACAGATTCCTCAGCTAACAACATAACTACTACTAATAGATTCCTCAGCTATTTGCATTAAAACAATTAGCAGTATTTTCTCTCTCCCTTATTTCTTCTTTCGTAGACCTTTGTAATAGGAGGTCGTATCCTAACATTGTCTAATTCCTACATTTATGCCGTCTATTTATAGTCAAATGAGGAATCAATGAAATCCATAATAATAGCAGAATCTTTCCATGTTTACATGCAATAAAAACAGATCCAGCAATATATGTAATAAAAACTGCGTGATGTATTATTTTAACAATAACTGAAGAAACTTCTCTTTCATGTAGTTAATTTATTATTTTATTCTGATCTTATTCTAATGTTGGAAACTTACGATAGATTAAAAAGATGGGTGAGTGTCAAAAAGGAAATGTGATTTACTTTTTTATATGGATCCATTGAATGTTGCACGCGGTGGCTGGTAATGAACGTCATGATTTACAAAACAACAGTTCTGCATGTTTCTTGCTATTGTGTAAATTTTGGTGTACCTAGTGGCGGAAAATCTATTTATAGATATATAATGGATCTTCAATACCATGTACCCAATGTTCTTTTACTGGATTCAAGTTGTTAGTGGTGTCTAGCACTAGAATATATTATTATCAGAATTTCCTCTTTCTTGGCATAGAGTTTTCTTGTGTATGACTAAAATGGCAAATGGGAAAAATACGGTAGGCTCTTGATTATGTAAAAAAATAAAATAAAATATCTGAATCACCAAAGTGTGTATGACTAATGTTGTATAGGCTCTTGATGATATTCTTGACTGTGTCGTCAGATATCAAGCATTGCACGCAGTCAGCGTCAGATCATGCATCAATTGGACAATCTGAATAATCTTCTCAGGGGTAGCTCAGGGGAGAAGTCTCACCAAACAAGAACTAACCGGAGAAGCATAGATACGACATCAGATACCATGGGAACCTCTGTTATGGCAGTGGTGGCAGTTGGTTTTTTGGGGATCTTCTTGATGAAGGGTTTGTTGAACCGAAATTGATTTCTCTAGATATAGTAACTGATTTAGATTCAAGATGTTTTTCTTCACTATGACAACCCTTCTGATAAGGAAGGTGTTGAGGCAATCGACAGTTGAAGAATTCAGGAGGCAGTCTTTTAAGATTATTTGAGGGTCGGATAGAGAATGATGCATGCCCACTTGAAATTTTGTGACTTCGTGGGCTTACTTTTTCATTACATTTTTATGCCATTTTAAGGACAGAAAACTATATCTATGTTTTGGAATTTTCAGGTGGTATACCATGTATATTTCTTTCCTCATTCGAAAATTTAAATAAGTTGGTAATAGTGAGGAGGTCAATTTACGGAGATGTTTTATTAAAATTGTAACAAACAAATCATGCTGTTAGCAAGTGAATGCCGTGGTGCTAGTTATCCTGTTAATTTCTAGTGTTTATTTTATTTCCTTTCGCAAATGCCTCTTTACATAGTGCATTATATATTTATATATTCATATAAATGTGTGTGTACGTACGAGTGTACGGGTAATGTTTATTTCATCACAACTAGGTCCGTTTTATTTTTATGTCGGGTAAAATCGCAAACATAAAACATCAGTTATTTTGTTAATTTCTAGTGTTTATTCATTTCAAATATTCATATACATTTGTGTGTATAAGTGTTCTGGTCATGTTTATTCGATTACAATTAGGTCTGTTTTATTTAAGTGTGAGTCATTGAGATAATCTTGTTTAACCTATAACCCATGGTAGGTTGGATTTGATTTAAACTTTTTTGATTTGTTAATAAATGAGTCGAGTTAGATTGATTCATTAACTGGCTAACCTGTGATAGGTTGAGTGGATCCAGATTGGGTAATCCGTTTTAACCATTCTAGTTAGGTTGATCCATTTATATTTATGTTACATTTGTTTATATTTAATTAATTATTATGTCTTGGAAGTCCTTGTTATTTTTGTGGTGTTTTAATTAGGCTATTAATTTCACAGTGATACGAACTTTTGTCTACTTTTATAAACTTTGACGTGTTTTAAGTATATGTTATGGATGTGGAAGACATTAATAACATTCTTTCAAGTATTATATTATGTTTTTTTTTAAGAAAAGGTTGAAATGATTTTCAAGAGTTTTAATTAGGACAAAAATGGATCATTGTCATGTGCACTTAGGGTTTGGGTAGCCAAAACTTACGGCCTAATTTAAAATATAGGTTAGGTTGGGCTGTTAAAATTGTTTACCTTAGCCTGTAGACTCAGGTTGAACTAGGTCAAGCTACACGTTTTGTAATCTTATAATAAATTAATTGACTGCAACAAATATTCGTTCTACAAGTTTTGGCTTAATGAGTAGGATGACAATACTAAGTGAGTCTTGTAGTTAGCCTATAACTTGCTATAAAAGTACGAGTTAGGTTGGACATTAAACACTAAGCCTCACTAAGCCTCATACATAATCCACAGGTCATATAGCAAAGAGTCGGTCGATCCGCTTGCTCACCCACAACCTGCATTAATCTCTTCTATTTCTATTTTACTTTTGCCCAATAAAAGTTTAATAAGAATTAATTAGAAAGTTTTTAAATTTATCACCACCGAGGAATTACGAAATTTGTGTTTAACTTATGGCTTAATTCATAAGTTTGTGCTCGGTGGTGTTTAAAGAAGAAATTTATTAAAGTGTATTATGCGTACGTTTGAAAGAGCGACACGGGTTATCATCACATGCAGAAAGTGAGGAAAAACCAGCAATTGATAGCGAAAATACTGTTTAAAACAGCAGAAATTTCTCATAGGAAGAAACGCTAAAAAACAATATACTAAACATTGCATCCGTGTAATGAAACCAGTCCTTATCCGATAGATTAAGAGAACTCGGTGATACCAACATGACAAAGCAAAAATATACTAATGTTGATGTTTAAGTAACCCTCAAATATTGCTGATGGGGGGAGAAAATAACAGTAGCCCTCACTCATCGCCCAAAACATAAAGAAATACCCAATAGCTCTCATCTAGAAATTGATGTGCAGTGTATATAAATAAGTGGATTCAAAGAACTTGGCTGCTAATCATACAATTCATATTGTACTAGTTTAAATCGAGCAATTTAAAATGATGCAGAAATGAACATTAAAAAAAAAAAATCTGTACACAATTTCAATGCGATGAGGTCACAACTGTAAGGTGCACCCTACCATCACAGACTTGCTCCTCGATCTTAGTGACCATTGCAGCCCAAGAGAAAATAACTTGACAACAACCCAGTAAGAGGTGCTTGTCGTTATAGGAATAATTGACGTCTCCACATACCAAGGAATGCCAAAGACAATCCCCTTAAATCTCAAAACCTGTCATTACGAAAAGATCCATCAAGCAGTGGGGGCACAAATTCGGGAGCTTGAATTGATCTGTTCCAACAGACAATCAAGTAACCTACAAAATGAAATCTAATATCTCAGCCCCAAATATATGAAAAAGAATGCACTGTTTAGCACAACAGCAGTCCAAAACTAACGATGTCCGAATTTTCTTGCCTATATGCAGAAAGCAGAACCATGACAATGTTCGGAAGTATATCAACTTGATTTCTAAATATTGCATAAGAAATGAGGAGGAAGTATCTATTGCAACTGTTCTCTGGTGTATTTGGTTATATACACCGCAAGGAAAGATACATAAGTGTAAGAAATTCTCAAGAACTAAAGATCACAAAACCAAATTAAATTAAAGATGAGAAAAAAAACAGAAATCAACAAAACATTTAACATGGCATGCCAATCTCACCAAAGATCTGATAAAAACATCAGTAAAAGACAATGAAAAACTCAAAGAAACCAGAAAAACTAGCTGATACCAAATGAACTTTATAGAAGAATGTTGTACTCAGAAGGTTCTAGCATTTCTTTTCAAACCATATACACTAACAAAATGCAGCCTAAGAACATGGGACAAACCAGTGTTCATCAAAAGCATCAAACTAGTAATTTTAGAGAAATGAAGCTAAGGGGGACAACGCAAGAACAAGAGAATGATTTTTCAGTATGTTTCCCCTTAAGTAATCAAGAGTTTGACTAACTTGGCTGCTTCAGTAGGCGGAGGTACTGATAGGCCAAGTAATGAAATTTGGATTTCTTTTGATAAATTTCTCTATACACACTTCTAAGAAAAAAATAAAAAAGAGGAACCAAAACATTAGCCTCTCCATAATTTGTACAAGTTCTCACATATATCTTACCCAAAAATTTATTTTTTAACCTATTCATTAATTAATGTTAGCTTATAGAGGAGCTTATTTCATTTTCTGTGCTTATTTAATTTTCTGTTATTTCTTTTTTCTCATAAAAGTGCTTATGGAATAAAAGAACAAGCCATTGGTAGTTTTATAGAAAAGTGCATAAAAAAACAAAAAAGAAAAGGAACATAGACTTGAGAGGATTACAAAAGGATGACTATAAGTCTCCAAGCTCAATTTTTTTTTTCTTTCTTTCTATATTTCATGGAACTCTTAACATTAGTATTTGTTTACTTTGATTGTATTTTCTTTTAGTTGAAATTGAAATTTAGAACTTGTTGGGCCTCAATTGTGATGGTGTTTCTGGTTTCAAGAGGCAACAGTTCATCAAGTGAAGCACGAAAACACCAAGCCAAGGATTGGAAGTGTGACTTCAGGAGCGTGTCAACTCGAACATTCTAGACCATATTTTTGAAACTTGGCATGCAAGACAATTGGGCAAAAAAAGCATGTGTACCAAGGAGCATGCAAAGTGTGACTCAGGGTACGCCACTTTTAGTAGTTTCCAGGCTTATTTGAAATCTAAACTTTGGAGCCAAAATGACCAACGCATAATTGCCTATATAAGGCATCCATGTAACCTTGTTTAACATCCACATCTTTGAATAAATTGAATTTCTTTGACAAAATGTGAGACCATTGAGTTCTCTTGACAGTGTGTGATACTCTCTTGTTTAGAATCTTAAAGTCTCAGGAGTTCAAGTGGTGTTTCAACCTTTCACTTATCTTTAGTTTAGTCAAAATGGCATGATTCTTCATATGTTCTCTTCACCATCTTTAATATTCTTTTTACTAAAGTGTCTTTCATTTGAAGTTCATTGAACTTGTGTGACTCGAAAATAGAGGAGATTCATGTAATTGAGGTAATGATGTTGTTCCAATTGATTCACCAAAATTACTTAAGAACTTGATGGATTACAAGTGAGGAGGTACTAAGAAGAAGATTGGTCTTCCATACTCATAATTGTGGTTGCATCGTTTACTAGGTAATTTTTTTTTTGCATCAGTTAAAAATGTGTTATGGTGTATTTTAGAACAGTTTTAACATATTAGAATAGGTTAAGTTATCTTCTGTCTATCTCTGGGAAAGCTATAATGTTGTTTTTGTGGTACCTATTTTAATCTAGGTGTAGTCTTTTCATATCTTCCTTTTGTATGTTTGATGTAAGGACTCATAAATAAAGAGTCAGCTAAGAGCTAAGAGATGAATCAATCTCTTAAGCATTATTTGCCATGTTATCATTCTCCAGTGTCCATCCAATTTCTTTTTCATTGTCCAGTGAAAAAACTGTCACTTGATGCCGTCTACCATCACCAACTGCCACATTCATTTTCTCCGGCGAGCAACTAGTCTCTAGTTTGTTTCGTAGAGCAATAGAGAACCCATCGTACACTCCCCAACCATTGTTATTTTCTGAGGCAAGCATTGCATTTGGTGCATTGTCATTTCCTGTGTCAGGCCACCTTTGTTGGAAGTGTAACCCCTTTGTTGGTGATCATGGATTCACTTAGAGAATTACAATAAGCACCCTAAAGATTACAAACTTCTCGTGCAATAGTTAGTTTAAAGGAACCCTTTTAAGTGGGGCTGAAAGAGATAGCTAATGAAGATAAGTAACTAAACCACAATAACAGAATACATCTTCAGCTCGCTAGCCGACTTCAGCATTTGGATACTTCCAAAATATTTGAAAAAGATTACAAGGCATAAAGTCACAAATCTCCACTGCTGAAACAGGGTGTTTCTTAGACGACACCAATGCTTTATTTATATTGAGGAATTCTACCCCAGAGCTATGCTCCTACAGAGAGAATCTCTGCTCAGAAAACAACCAGATATTCTCTCCCCCTTTCCTTATTCACTCCCTAACGCCTCTATAACAGAAAGACACACTCCCACTCACATTTCCTTCTCTCTCTCTCTGGCAGTCAACATTCTTGCCTCCCTCCTATTTTTTCTCACATAAACCCTCCATACTTTGGGCCTATTCTGTTGACTTGTATTGGGCCTATCATATCTGGTTTCAAGAGCTTAGTGATCCATGCCTACAGAAAATAATCCTCCACTTTGCCCTTGCTTGCAGACTCATCTCTCTACCTGACTGTGAATATGTCCTTTTTCTTTCCTCTCCTATCTTTGTCAATATTTCTGCAAAGCTTGATTCTAGCATCTTGCTTTTCGGTTTCACAGTGAAATAGATTAAGATAGCAACAAAATTAATCCAACATATATTTCTTGGGAAAAAGATCAAATGTTGTCCATGGATACAATCCACTCTAACAAGATACTTTCTTTCTCATCCTGTTTGTATCAGTTCTTACAAGTTTGGGATAAGGTGCATATTTTCATAAACAAAAAAGTGCAAGGGCATGGCAACTTCGCAATGTACTTCAATCCATGACTCTTGATGATCCTTCAATGGTGATTTTCTTAAAATGAAAATCTTTTGTCATTATTGAAGGGCTGCCTCAAGATTATGAATGGTTTGATACTGATTTTGTCTACTAGAGCTTGAAGAACTCCATATGGACTAGCATGGTTATCAAACTCGCAAATTCACAATTCTATGGTGAATTATAGGTTAATACAGACTTGTAGAAGACAATAAAGATGTATGTAGTGCTTCAAATCCCAAATTGTATAGGGGCCAGCCCAGATAATGAAGACAGTGCAAGGGATTACATAGAATTGTGGATGTAAACCACCAATTTTGCACATTATAGAAGTATTTAAACTACCCAAACTTAAAAAGGATTAAAGTATCGGTAATGTGAATCACCTGTTTAATGGAACCACGACGAATTTAATTCTGCATGGCATAATATTGAGGAGCCAGCTCAGTTAACCATAGGTAATCAACTCTTGTTAGATTTCGGACATACTTGTTATTAGTTTGGACCAATTCGTTGAATATCACACACTCTGGTTTTTTCCGAAATAATACAGAAGAAGGGTGGATCTGCACCACCTGACCACTTGCCAAAGCCCTGCCACGTAACTAAGCAATAAGGACCTTTAATAGAAAAATAAATTACATATGCAGTCAAGGATTCCAGTTATAGTCAAAAATCCCAAAACGAATTTCAAACATAAAAGGCCAGAATTTGACCTAATACAGGAGGGAATTGAATGAAAGCCAATAATTTCTAACTTGAATTAGATACCTGTATGTCCCCTCTGGCTGCTTTACAGCTGCATTGAGGAAAAATGAAGCAGCTAGGCATCTGCGGAATTGAAGCATATCATCTCCACAAGAAGAAAGATTAAGACCCATTTGTTCAACATGTCCCTTAATCTGCCTGAAAAAAGTAATTTGCAAATGTGAAAGCATAAATGTCTGGACTAGATTACAGTAAAAAAAAATATCATTAAATCCTTGATATTTAGCTTAACATGATAAAATTACTTGTGAATGTCACGAGCATGTCTAAGAGACCGGCTATTAATATAATTGTCTTTGCACCATTTTCTAAAAACTTTTTCAGTCTTTGCTATACCCATCTCCATTGATCTCTTCTCCAAGAAATCATTAGATGCTCGATACACATTAATCAAAGTGATGTGGTCTCCCTCTGGACTTGAGAAGCATTTAGTTGCAGTCCTTGCCTGGTAAAATATGAGAGAAATCAACAAACAATAATTTTAGATAAATACTAAGAGGGAACAGAAGTATATGGAAAAATATGAAGACCAAAACCTTCACGCATCAGTCAACTTCGTATGTTCAAATCATGCAAATGATATTCATAAATATTTTGTTAAGTAGTTAATAGAGAGATACACTAGTACTATATATATAATCACTAACCATCCTTATGTTATGTTTCATCATAACATCAAAATAGAATACAATAGGAATACAGTTGGAGTTCAGTCCTCAAACCTCTTCTAACTTGTCCCGAGGACTATAAAATATGGATTCCACAGACAGCAGAGCTACAGTTATCAACATCTCCTCCAAGCAGTTAAACTCACTAGCTAAAATAAGAGCTTTGGAATAAATGGGATCCAACGGCAGTCGAGCCATTTGATGTCCTACAGGATCAGATAGTAGACATTCATCTGTTAGGGCACCCAGCAAAAATAGCTCCTCCAATGATTTTATAATAGCTGCCCTGTTCAAACAAGTGATAAGCACAAGCTTTGAGTAACATTTTGCCAGGTCAAAATACTTTTAAATATAGATACAAATATCCCCAAATAACGCTAATTTATTTCTGGAGAACAATGTAAGTGACACCATCAGAAGCATTTCGACTCACTAATGAATAATGGCCAATGCAAATATAGATCACTAGATCCCTTATACGGTATTATATTTCATCTGGTCAGAAAGAAGTGGTCGGTCAGTACTATTGTTACGTGCACAATGGAGACATCATAAGTGAAAACAAATACATGGACTAAAATTATCAATTTGATGCAGCACGACCCCAAAACTGCTATAGCAAGATAGTGGATGCATGATGGCTGCCATTCTAAAGACTACATAAACAAAATAAATACTTCAATTAACAAATTAAAATACTTAAAACTAAAACTATCCATCCAGACATATGGTTCTGTTCACCATGGTCCATGTAATGGTTTTTGGCAGATGTGGTCCCTGGATTCTTCTGCATTACTTATGTAGCGGATGAATATATTCCCAAAAGTAGAGGCAATAACATACGTAACATTTTATTAATTTTTGGTTTAAATGCCATACCTTTCATATCATTTTGGTATATGAATAGTATCTAGCTACTCCTTTAATAACTTTATTTTTCAAGATAAAGAGAAGTTATCAACCAAAACATGGAATCACATAAATATCCACACAAACTGCCAGAATAAAATTCTGGAAGGTTCTCCTACCTTGAAGGTTTCTCAATAAAATCAAACCCTAGTATGTCATCAACACCCAGAGCCTTAAGCTGCAAAATAACATTAGAAAGGTTGCACCGCATTATCTCTGGCATTGTTGAGTCCTCAAGTTTCTCAAATTCTTTTTCAGGATATAGTCGGAAGCATTTTCCAGGTCCTTCACGCCCTGCACGCCCACTAATACCCAAAAAGGCAATGTTATTAATCAATTTGTACTACTTTTCAAGTAAAATTAATCAAATATATATTAAATTCAAAAGATAATTTTAGCTGAAATTAACTATGAAAATGTACCAATGATTTCAAACAAACAAAACAAGATTTAATATGGGAAAACATAAAATAAGTCATAATTCAAGAATGAGCAATTGTATTAAATAAAAATTTTCAGAAATTAAAATATTTCAGGGAAGCGAAAATTGATACTTTACATTCACAGGTTTATTCTTTTCTTATAAGACATATTGAAAGATTCATTTTCTTCCACTTTAACCGATAACAAAAATTTAAAGCAGTCAAGCACCTGCAAGCATACTAATTTAAAATAAATAATAAATACTAGAAACATTGATGGTAGATTCAAATCTAAAAAGTCCTTGCCATGCAATACTGTGTTTCCCTCAAGAAAACCAGAGATATCAATTACAAAACTCAACTGAAAAACGAAAGGAAGTCATCCTTAGTCAAATTGAGCCAAACTTCATTTTCATTAACCGAATTAATTTACAAGTCACAATTACTCATTAAACAGACTCAAACATAATCTAGCCCCACCTTCTTTGCAGAGCCTGGGACTTGGATGTAGGCACTATAATCAAGGATTCCATGCCTTTTCCAGGGTCATAGGATCGTGCTTTAACAAATCCAGGATCAATTACATATTTGATTCCGGGAATTGTTACTGATGTCTCAGCAATATTAGTTGCCAATATCACCTTCAAAAACAACAGAGATAAGTATAATACAGCTAAAAAAGGTAATAGCCTGATAAGATATAAATCTCAAGAGTTTTTTCTAACTCTATATAAGTTCACATTACATAGGTGGAGCTCAAGTTCAAAATTACAAAGTCAGAGATACCATTCTGTTTTCAATGTCTTATCTGTAGGAATTATAGCAAGGCAATTAATTGACTTAGTTCTAAAGAAAAAGCAGTGTTTGTTGAGAGATATAAAGCATCAGTAGTAGTAGAGGTGATGACTAAGATGATAGTAGTTGCAGTGGATGCAGTTGTAAGGTGATGGGTTCAGTAATGGCATATTGTTGGTTGGTACACACAATTGCTTCACGGTAAGCATGATTGCTAGTAAAAGTGGTATTGTGGTAAAAATGAGAGAAGCAGTAAATGACAATGTTACAAGAAGATGACATTACTGCATAGTTGGGAAACAAAGGAGCTGGATCATGTTTGGAGTGCATAATGCTGTTTGCTTGCTTATGCTAATCAATAATGAATAAGATGATCAATACACAAGTCATGTGTGCGAGACAACTTCCATAAAAGTTGCATAACTAAAAAAGCAATCTGAAATCATGTGCCCATGTCCTAAACCTACTGGATCTCAAAATAATAACCAGCCTTTACTTTAAATTTGTTAACATAATCAGAGAAAATGAAGGTGTTTCAACAGGAAATGCAATTGCTTCAAAAAGAAATAAAAGTTTTAGAAATAAGTAATCAAAAACTTTTTCCCATTTTATTTAATTCTACCAGCATCATATATTAAACGCATGGCTTGTGTACCTTGCGAAACCCAGATGGAGCTGGTGCAAAGACCCGCATTTGCTGCTCAGATGGAAGAGCAGCAAAAATAGGTACAATTAGAAGCTTCTTATTTTCTTGAGGTAATTGTGGGAGTTTCTCATTGATAAGCCTTTCAACAGATTCAATCTCTTCTTGCCCAGTCAGAAATACTAGTATATCACCAGGACCCTCCTCTAAATGAATCTATAAAATCAAAGAAATAAATGAATTTAAGTTTAAGCAGCAATTATATGAACTTTATTTTCCATTCCTCATGTTAACGTTAAGCATGAACCAGAAATACCATAACCAAGAAAGAATAGAACAGGATGACCATGATATATTGAAACTGTTAATACAAAAAAATGCATACACAGAACCAATGCAGCAAGACTAATGCATTGTTTGGGATCCAAAAATCTCCATCTAAGAATAAAATAAAAGTTAAATCACATTAGATTGAAATACATGGACCAAATAAACCACAAACCTGGAATATTGTTATCAAGGAAGCATCTAAATAATCTGTCTCTGCAATGCGAGTATAAAATATATCAACAGGAAACTGTCTCCCTTGGATGTGAACAGCTTTGGCACCACCAAAGTATTCAGAGAAAGCCCGGGCATCAAGACTTGCAGACATGATGATTAACTTCAACGGAGCATACTTCTCATGGCGAGGCATTTTATGAAAACGGCCACTCTGATCATTTTCTTTCTCCGACATCATAACTTTCTTCAAATTCTTTTTTCCAAAATTGAGTCCCTGACCATCACCGACAGAACTTGACCGAGCGAGCTGTACTTTCTTTAGCAAGCCCATCAAGACATCAGTGTGAACAGTCCTCTCATGTGCCTCATCAACAATTATAACAGAATACTTAGAAAGATACGGATCTAATAATGCTTCCCTGTAAGCACAATAGAATGCATATCAACACCACAATTCTCATAAAACCATGGGAAACAACATACTTTAATTCAAAACCTTATTAGCAACTCCAAACATATAACCATATTAACTCCACAATCCCACCTCAGTAAGAGGGGGGATGGTAAACCAAATCGCAAATCCTTGAATCCCATTAACTTCACACAGATAAAAAGAAAAAAGGAAAATTTCACCTAAAAGATTCTATTTTTGATACTAGGAAGAAGAAAAATCAAAGGACTCTGTTTTTTGTTGGTCAAGTCTTATAAGTTTAAACTTAACGAGAAAGGAAAAAATATAGTCCATGCTATGCAAAATAAGTACCTCAAAAGCAAACCGTCTGTCATGTACTTGATCCTTGTTGAGCCACAAGTAGTGTCATCAAATCTAACAGAATACCCGACCTTCTGACCCAACTCAACACCACACTCCTCAGCAACTCTTTTTGCCACAGTGACAGCAGCTACACGTCTAGGTTGTGTTATCCCAATAACCCTTCCATCGCGGCAAAATCCAGCATCAAATAGAAACTGTGGAATCTCTACACAGAACAACATAGCATAGTGAAATCCACTACCCTAAAACCATTTATCCTGAAAACAAAGCTTATAAGAAACACTGTGATAAGCACTTGACAAGATAAATGTAACCTACGAGTAGTCTTTCCACTTCCAGTTTCACCAACAATAATCAACACATCATTCTTCCGAACCTCTTCAACCAGTCTTTTCTCAACTACAACAAATATAAACAAGGTCAACACTAATACTCTCCTTCTTAGTAATTATTCTAATTATTACACATTGCCACAAGTTGAAATTGAAAGTATTAACACCTAAAAGACTAAGGCAATAGATAAATACCCGAAGCAATCGGAAGGGACTTCCTTTGTTGCATTATCTTCTGCCTCCTGCATAAGAACATATTACAAATATTGAATCAAAAATTGAAAAGTTTGCATTTACTTTTTTGTTCTGAAGTGATTCTGAAACCCTAATATAGGGTCTAAGAGAATACCGAGCGGAGAATTGTGTTTGGCGATTGGAGAAGTTTCCCCGATGCACCGCAGGCATGGTGGCGGCAAGTGATACACGAAAGAAATGAAACAAGAAATAATACAACAATGTGAAAGAGCTTGAAATTATAACCACATTTATAATTTCCTTGTTTTCATGGCGGCCAAGACTCTTCTGATTCAAGCTCCAATTTTGATTTTGAAGAAAAATAAACTGCAATCTGCACAATCAAATTCAGATGAAACTTACAAATTCAAACTAAATTTATTGAAATGAATTGACATTCATTAAGCATAAGAACTTTTCCGGTAACAAGCTCAAAGAATTTGACTAAATTATCATAGAATTAAATTCAAATACTTGTACAACAATGCAGGCCGGGTCGGCCCATTTAAGCCCACCCTGCAGTTGGCCAGCAAAATGTGGGCCAGGCTAGCCCACTTGAAAAATATGGACTGAAAATTCTGGTCCCTCCCACATAGCTACTGGCCCGCGGCCAACCCGCTTTTTTTGATAGATCAAATTTGAATGAAATGAAATCTGGAAATGCAAGTGGCCAACACCAATTTTGGAGGCAATAAGGCTTGGCTAAGAAGTAAAAATCGTTCTAACAACTCAAAGCACTACACACAGCCATAACATAATCTAAGATTTTTATAATTCCTAAATTCGTCAAGATTGACTACTACTGGCATGATAAAAAAACTTGCGCAGCAATCAAGATTTATAGCCAAAGAGTACCTTGTTGCAGCAATAGATTGAGAGGGTACCTAAGTCCTTACGGTTATGGATTTAAGTTTCTTGGATAATGATTCCAGTTGATCTAAGTTCCTCTGAACAACATAAGAAAGTGGATTCAGAACCAGGGAGAAAAAAAAACTCTACATTCAATCATCAGTTATTAATTTTCTTTTTTAAGTAGTGACTAATGAGAAATTTAACTGACAGCAACCAATGTTTATCCATTATCTTGAACAAATTGAAGCTATCCTTGGTTCACAATCGAAATCCATACTCGGCCTCCAAATTGATTAGGCGGCATTGGTATGAAATTCACAAATAAGCGATGAAAATTAAATAATGAAGTGAGTTTAGTTTGGAGAGAAACCTAAAGGGAACTGAGTAGAAGGAACAGCAATATAGAAATCAGTAAAAGATGCTGGGAGGGGAGCGCCACTGGTCAGGGAAGCGCCGCTGGGAGGGTTGAGCGCCGCTGGCTGGGGAGGACGAGGACCGCGGCTGCTGCTAGGGTTGCGCCGCTGTTGGGGACCACCGCTTTAGGAGCGCCGCTGGCTGTGGACCGCAAATGGGAGGGTCGCGCCGCTGGCTGGAGACCGCCGTTGAGAGGAGCGTTGCCGTTGAAAGGACCGCCGTCGCCGAGCTTCGTTCTTCTGTGCGTTTGTTATTCTTTGACGCAGCGTTCAGAGAGAAAGAAGATGTGACGCCACTTGCTTTGCGGGTAAACAGGTTCAAAATGTTACCGCGTCTTTACCAGCGCCACTCCACTGATCTGCCCCGCTTTATCATCCGTAATCGTCTAATTGTCTAGTCGCATGAAAGATGATATATAAAGTTCAGACAAAATTTTTATATTTTCATATGTATATTTTTATTATTAAATTAAATTTGTTGGATTGTTTCTTATGTTACAAAATTAAATGATCATATGACCCCCTTAACCAATAAAAGTGATATCAAATTTATAAAAAAAATAAGACCTTAAAATTTATTTTTTTATTTTGTTTTTATGTAATGATGGGTAAATAGGTAAATAATAATACAAAAATAATTATTATATCACTTTAATTAACGATAAAATTAAATTATAAAATTCTATTAAAAAATTTAAGTATTTAATATTATAAAAAATTTTAATTAAGATTTGTAAGGTACCGTTTCCTGTCCTAAAGTTTTAAAGGTTGTCTTAAGCTATTGGGCCTAAGGGTTGGCCCAAGGGATAAAACCACCCCAAAGTCTGCCTAATTGATTCATTGTGCACTTTCAGAACCTGCTCCCTTGGTGCTTAGAGCCGCAGTCGTCACTCCGCTAGGGTTCAGTCTTGGAACTCTGTCCCTCTTGTTCGAGTCAGATTCGTTCCATGTAAGTTGACTCTCATTCCATACCTCCCTTGCTTCGCACTGTTACTTCGTGTTCTAATTAAGGTCGTTATGGGTAGCTTCGTCTTATATTGTTCCTTATGTTTTCAGCTCACTAATCTACTCTAGGAGCTGTTGTGTTCCCTGTTTGTACCCAAGGACCATTTGCTAGCTTGCCTTCCAGGTACGGGAAGCTAGGGTTCGCCCTTTCTTTTGAGTTGCGTTGTTTGTGCCACTGTTTTACCATTTTTTGATGTGTTTAGTGTTGATGTGAACCTGTGTATGAAAATATTGAGCCAGTTGTGACCTATTGAGTGTATGTGCACAAGAGAACAGTGGTGAGCACTGGTTTTCTCGCCCAAGCGAGACCAACAGAGGCTCGCCTAGGCGAGATCAGCAGAGGCTCGCCCAAGCTGCTTCACGCGAGCAGTCGCTCAGGTGACCCACGTTACTCTTGAGCGAGCGAGCATCTCGCCCAAGCGAGAGGGGTCTCGCCTAAGCGAGATCCCGTGTGAGGCTATTGTTCCCCTTTTTGAGCCCTCGCCTATGCAAAGGGGGCTCGCCT
>Ga0214542_1004488_pt1 | contig 27633 bp, 14 predicted proteins | sample CNSS1metaG_FD_160096 | JGI IMG/M metagenome (GOLD analysis project Ga0214542, IMG submission 160096) | Root nodule microbial communities from cowpea collected in UCLA plant growth center, Los Angeles, California, USA - CNSS1 | ecosystem: Host-associated > Plants > Roots > Nodule | place: USA...
TATATATATATATATATATATATATATATATATATATATATATATATATATATATATATATATATATATACACTAAAGCAATAAGAAATATCAAAGGATTTGCTGTTGTAAAATACTTAATAGTAATAAAATTACTTACTTACCAAACAATCAAAGTATTCCAACTAAAAGCATCTTGATTTAAGTGTTCTTCCATATTTTCATTGATAATCAATCTCACCCAGAGCAACAATTTTATAATCATGGAAAACCAATTCAACAAAGAACAAAACCAGTACTCATAATCTCGTACGAAGCTTGCTTCGCACAAAAGTAAACTTCAATGAAACTTAATATTCAATTTAGATTCAAAAGAAGTTAAAGTTATATTCTAAATATTTACTTGATACAATGGCTTAATTTAAAATACTTGTTATTGTAGAGTGGAATAGAGATAACAATATTCAAATTAGGGTTTATAAAGGAAAATCAAAATTGAAAATGATTCATGGAAATTGAAAACTGACTTAAGAAAGGCTGAAAAAAAGAAACATACCAAAATATGTTGGAAATTTCCCAAATATGTGATATGTGAGATAATATGAGATATTCACATGGTTAATTATTTTCATAGATGCGGTCCATTTGTCAATCCATTTATAATTGTTGTGTAAATTTTGATATTGTAATCCCATATAATTGACAACAATTTATTATGGCAACTACTATATGATGGGTAGATAACTCCACAAATTTCGTAGGTTCTTTGTGCTTTGGGTCATCAAATCTTCTCTCTTCTACAATATACTATATCGTCAAAGTTTAGAGAGTGAAAGTTTGAAACGAAAAAGCACATTAAAAGATTCTTATGACAATAATAATGGCTGAAGGTTAGTCCTTAACCCTTTTTTTCCACATTAGTTTTACATTTTGTATTAGAGCAAGGCTAAATACCTTTGCCTTATTTTTTGAATCTATCGTGATTGTTCTTTTTGATTATTTATTTGTGTTTTTCTTATGTTTGATGTCAAACATAATATTATCAATGTTGGAGGTGTCATTATTGATGAGGTGACGCTAACCCACTATTAGACTTTACAATTATAAGTATAAAAGATCTCAAAGATGAATTAAGAATGCACATTTTATTTTGTTAAAATAATGAGTACATAACTTATTTTGTATCTATATTTTAATGTGAAATATTTTATGGTGTGATGATTAAGTAATGTCTTCTGTTTGAATTACTGTATGTGTTCATTAAGGATTAACATATGATTGTTCCTTTGATAAAGAAAAAAAAAAATCATATAAAACTAAAGAAAATCGTATTATAAAGGTTTTCTACATATTATAAAGGTTTTGTAAGTACTATAATGTTTTGTACGTAATATATGTTTTTTTTACGTAATACAAGTTTTTGTACGTAATATATGTTTTTGTACGTACTACAAGTTTTTGTATGTACTACAAGTTTTTGTACGTAATATATGTTTTTGTATGTACTATAAGTTTTGTTTACGTACTGTAAATTTTTATACGTACTATAAGTTTTTGTACGCAATATATGTTTTTGTACATACTATAAGATTTTCTACATACTATAAATTTTGTATATAGTATATATGTTATTATATGCTATAGGGTTTCTTATGTACTATAAGGTTTTATACGTAATATATATTTTGGTACGAAACCAATAATAGAGTATAAATTCATATGATTTGGCACAATTATTTTGTGAAACTTTAGACTCGTTTCTTTTGGATAATATAAGTTATATGTTGTATGATTAATTTATATACATGAATATTATTATTTATTTTGGTTGCATTATAAATAATGTTGATGCAAATATTTATTTTAAATGTTGAATGATAAATATATTTTTAATGAATTAGAGAGTGGCCACAATATCTCTAGTTGATTGATATTTATAATCATGTAATAAACATTAATTGTAATTAATGATGATGAACTTTTACCTACAAAAATTTTCTTACATCTGTATGATTAATTAGGATGATATAATAGATTATATTTCTCAACTTGCCTACAGGAATTGAGAAAAGGAATATAATCTAATAGTTTTGTCTTTTGGTTAGATGAGTCTAATTGAGTAAGATTTTAGCCCATAGACAAGTTTTATGTCACTAGATTCATTCATTAAGATGCGTACTTACATCGGTAAAACATAATAGTATAATAGTTTTGTCATTTGGTTAGATAGTCTAATTGAGTAAGACTTTAGCTCACAAGCAAATTTTATGTCACTAGATTCATTCATTAAGACGTTTTGCATCGGTAAAACATAATAGTATAGTAGTTTTATCATTTGCTTATGTGAATCTAATTGAGTAAGACTTTAGCCTACAAGCAAGTTTTATGTCACTAGATTCATTAAGATGTTTGTTTACATCAGTAAAACATAATTGTATAATAGTTTTATAATTTGGTGATGTTAGTGTAATTGAGTAAGACTTTAGCCCACAAACAAGTTTTATGTCATTGGATTCATTTATTAAGATGTGTTTGCATCGATAAAACATATCGATTTTATCATTTGGTTGTGTGAGTCTAATTGAGTATGACTTTAGTCCACAAGCAAGTTTTATGTTACTACATTCATTCATTAAGACATGTTTGCATTGGCAAAACATTATTTTGTTATAGTTTTAAATTATAATAATAAGCATGTATGTTTTTTAAAAAATTGATAGTTTCTCAATCTATGAATATTTTTGATATCCATTATTGTATTCCCAAACTAAAAAGGGATAATTATAAGTTTTGGAATGAGAAAGTTCTTCTCCATTTTGGTTGAATGGACATTGATTATGCTATTAGAAAACTAGAATAATCATTATTACTAAGACAAATACTCTAGGTGTTGTTGATATCTATAAAAGGTGGGAGAGGTTAAATTATGTCTTTGTGACATTAATAAAGACCAACTATTCTGGTGGTATTCGAGGTTCTATTGATCAGCATGATAATGTGAGAGATTTGCTAAAGGTCATTGATGAAAAATTCAACATATTTGATAAATCTCTTACCAACACTATATCATGTATTTGTCATCCTTAAAACTCATCGGGATTAAGGGAATACGTGATCAATCATGCGCATAAGGGACATTGTGGCTCAACTAAAGGCCTTAGAGGTTACCATGTCTAATTCCCTTCCAATACATTATATTTTGTATATTTTGCCTCATCAATATGCTCCTTTTAAAATTGCTTATAACACACATAAGAATAAGTGGTCTAGTAATGAATTAGTGACCATGTGTGTTCAAGAATAGGAAAGGTTGCTAATGGAGGAAGGTCAAATGGTGAACTTGACTACTTCTCTTAAGAATAAGAAGAGTCAAGTTAATTAGAAGGGAAAGATGTCTACTAAGCTATTTATAAAGAAGGAGACCAAATGTTTCTTTTGTAAATGAAAGGACATATGAAAAAGGATTGCGCAAAGTTTAAGAATTGGCTAGTGAAAAAAGATAATTATTTTGCTTTTGTTTTTTATGAATCTAATATGACTAGTATTAATCATCACACACGGTGGATTAATTCTAGAACTATAATCCATGTTTGTAATACCATATAGCTATGTAAAACCTGAAGAGACCAATGGGAACTGAACATTGCATCTATTCAGGAAGTAAGATGAGTTCACAAGTGGAAGCCATTGGGACATGCAATTTGGTTTTTATTAGGGGTTTTATTTTGTGTTTAGAAAAAGGTCTTTTATGTTCCTAATTTTGATAAAAACTTAAATTCCATTTTGCGATTTACACCTTTGGGTGTTTCTTTTATTTTTATGGAATATGATTTTACTTTGTTCAAAAAAGTTGTTGGCTTTTTTGAACTACCATTAAATTACAAATTTCATTGCTTATAGTTCAATACATGTTTCTACTGGGTTAAAACAATGTGTTGAGAATAAGAATTCCTCTATCTTATGGCTCTAAAGATTGGAACATATCTCCATTAATAGAATCAAGCAATTAATAAATGATGAAGTACTTTGTACTTTATATTTTGCTAATTTTGAAACTTGTGTAGATTGCATTAAGGGTAAGCAAACAAACAAGTCCAAAAGAGATGCTAAAAGGAATTCAAACTTACTAGATTATTCATACAAATATTTGTTGTCCACATATGAATGCAAGTAATCTAATATACTTCATCACCTCTATAGATGATTACTCACGATACATGTATCTTTACTAAGATACTTCATCACCTTTACTTAAGATTGTGAGATTAGACAGAGGTGGATAGTACTATGGTAGATAAACTATTAGTAGAGAAGCACCTGGTCCATTTGTGAAATTTCTTCAAGAACATGGGATTGTTGCCCAATACACTATGACTAGTTCTCCATATAAGAATGGTGTGGTTGAGGGAAGAAATCGAACTTTAATGGATATGGTGAGAAACATGAGGATTCATGCAAAAATTCCTAAATTCTTGTGGATTGAATCACTTAAGACGGTTGTGTATATAGTGAATCGAGTTTTAACCAAGGTTGTTTTATTAACGCCATTTGAGTTATTCAAAGGTTGGAAACCCAATTTATGACACATAGGCATTTGGAAATGTCCATCTAAAGTGACATTTTATGACTCAGAAGAGAAGAAACTAGAAGCTAAGACTATTAGTTGGTATTTCATTGGATATGCTGAAAAAGTCTAAAGGTTAGTGTGTTTTATTATCCATCTCATAACACTAGAATTATGGAACCAAGGAATGTAATGTTTTTTGTAAATGACTTGATTAGTGAGAGTGATTTAGTTCTCCAGATCAGAATGGTGTGGTTGAAGGAAGAAATCGAACTTTAATGGATATGGTGAGAAGCATGAGGAGTCATGCAAAACTTCCTAAATTCTTGTGGATTGAAGTACTTAAGATGGTTTTGTATATAGTGAATCAAGTTTTAACCAAGGTTGTTTTATGAACACCTTTTGAGTTATTCAAAGGTTGGAAACCCAATTTACGACGCATACACATTTGGAATGTCCATCTAAAGTGACATTTTATGACTTAGAAGAGAAGAAAATAGTCTGTACTTCATTGGATATGCTGAAAAAGTCTAAAGGTTATAGTGTTTTATTGTCCATCTCATAACACTAGAATTATGGAATTAAGGAATGTAATGTTTTTTGTAAATGACTTGATTAGTGAGAGTGATTAAATTCAAAATAATCATAATGAAGTACAACCCTCTAAATTAAATGATAGACTGGTAGTTATTCATGCTCCTTTGGTTCAAGAGCGTATTGGACAACTAGTTATTTGAATTCCATAAATTGTTAAAGATATATCAAGTTGTTGAGGAACCATTTTAACAAGTTTCTCATCAAGGTAGTAAAGCAACATTAAGAAGGCCTACAAAGATCAAATGAACAATCAACAATTTCTAATGATTATGAAGTGTATTTACAACAATTTTACAACATTGGAGCTGAAAATGATCTTGAACAGGAAAAAATGAAGAATGTTTCATATGCTTTAACTATTGGAAATCTAATGTATGCTTAGGTTTGCCCCATATCTTACATTTGACAGTTGAAATTTTGGAAATATATCAAAGTAATCCGAGTGTTGACCACTAGAAAGCTGCAAAGAAGGTAATCAGATATCTTCAAGGATTAAAGGATTTCATGCTCATATACAGATAAACTGACGGTTTAGAGGTGATAAGCTACTCCTATTTAGATTTTGCTGGTTGTATTAATACCAGAAAATCAACATCTAGTTATATTTGTATCCTAACTAGTGAAGCTATATTTTGAAGCAGCAAAAAGCAAACCTTGACTGTTACTTCTAGTATCTAGTATGGAGGTTGAGTTTGTTTCTTGTTTTGAGGCTACCTCACATGGTGTCTAGTTGAAGAGTTTTATATATGGGTTTCGAGTTGTGGATTTAATTGCTAGGCCATTGAAGTTGTATTGTGATAACTTTGTTGCATTATTTATGGCTAAGAATAATAGAAGTGGAAGTCAAATTAAGCACATTTACATTAAATATATAGCTATAAGAAAACGTGTTAATGGTCATTGAGCATGTTAGAACTGAGTTGATGATTATCAATCCTTTGACTAAAGGCATGCCATTAAAGAATTTTAAGGAGCATTTAGCAAACATTGGGAATTGGTTCCATTTTGTGACAATCATTATTTTTAGTTTGATAAAACTCTTATTCAAATTTTCTCATTTTGTTGTGCATATATTTATTTATTTTGAGAAATTTTGTTTGACCCAAAATAAACAAATGGTTTATTCATTATAGTTAAGAGTCTTTGATGAGACACTTCATATATTGTGATACATATAAGATAATACTCACTTTTGCAGGATGTGTCACCATGGTGCTTGTATTGAGTTTATTATCTTGATTGATAATGGGATAAATGGATCAAGTGGGAGAATGTTGGAAAATTTTCCCAAATATGTGACATGTGAGATAATATGATATATTCACATGGTCAATTATTTCCACAGGTGTGGTCCATTTATCAATCAATTTTATAATTGTTGCGTAAAATTTGATATTGTAATCCCATATACAGTAAACATTCGCTTAAGTTTGCATTGATCTTGAGAGTTATGAAATTTTAAGAGTCATTATGAGTGTTAAAATATGAAATATAATGAGTAATATAGTTACAATATGAAACATTATGAGTGTTAAAAAATTTTAAAAATTGTTAAAACATGAGAAATAAAAAATATATGACAAATATAAGAGATATATTACAACAAGATGAACTTGTTATTTTATTTTATTCATATTCTCTTTATATATATATATATATATATATATATATATATATATATATATACACTAGAGTAAAATGAAAAACAAACATCTTGTAGCAAAAACAAGGATGCAGATGGAGGAGGAAGAGGAGGGTGGGCTGCTGGCAAAAAAAATTCACAGTGCAAAGGGGAAGAAAACGTTACATTTATGTGAAATGGAGATCAAAACGAAATTCAATTGGTTCAAAATGCTTAAATCAGTGCACAAATCAAAACCCAACAAGATTTATGGTGGAAAACTCACCTGTAGAGGTCGCGATGGTCGGCGAAATGTTGAGGAGAGCTCGCAGAGAAGAGTAACATTAAGGTTTCACGTGACTGTTGAGCCATATATTAGGCGAGACGTCGGGTCTGAGACTACCCGACGTTGAGTGACGTCGGATAAGTGAAAAAACTGACGTCGAGATGGGGTGACGTAAGGTGCATGGTGAACAGACGTTAAGGGATGTCGGGGCACACGTGGACAGACGTTAAAATTGATATTTTATTTACAAAAATGTCACCGATCACTTTTGACGTATGTGTTCTCTTTAGCATACGTCTATTGAGTGATGTTATAGACACTTTTTGTGTTAGTGATTAAAAGATTATCATGACAGTAACAATGACTGAAGATCAGTCCTTAATCCTTCTTTCCACACATTAGTTTTACAAAAGAAAGTTACTCCTCATAAGAAATGAAAATAACTTTTTTTTTCATAAAAACAACTTCAAAAAAATATATAATCAGGCCTTACAAAAATAAAATAAAAAATTAAAATCCCAAATCGATTTTAAAATCAACCAGAAATATAATATAATATTCTTTTCTTTTAGTATAATGCCAATTTAATTCTAATTAAATAATCCAACTTTAAGAATTATTTTTCTCGTAATTCTTAAAAAAATTGTTCGTACTTTATTCCTTTAATTTTATTGACTTTTTTTCAAGTGATACTAAAATATTTCTTTGTGATATTTATTTATTTTTTCTTTCATAATACAACTACAGTTTTTTTTATCGTACAATGACATATTATGTCTATACAAGTGATGTGATATAATATACAAATATTGACTAAATGTGAAGAAAATATTTATTAAAGATCAAATACAAAATTTGGAAATTTTGTTAGAATGAAAATATATTAAAGTCTTGAAATAGTTATGTATAACAATATATAAAGTAACAGTATATAAAGGAAGGGATTCTCCTTTTTGTGTCCACTTTTCAAAATACCGATTTTATCCTTTAAATATAATAATTTATTAAATTTTTAAAAATTGACCATTACTTTTACAAATTTTTTATAAAATCGGATGTCTTTGCTTCTTCTCCTCTTCTTTATTTATCAATGGTTATTCTTTTATCTGTTCTGATATATTTTATTTTATTTTTAATAAATATAATTTTAATTTATATATTAACTTAATAACATTATGATATTATCATCTACTAATATAATATCACGTATATTTAAAAAATATATACACACAGGCGCGATAGCGTTTGTGTTACGCTACTATATTATAAATTCTCTTAAACACGTTTATAAATTGAAAATATTCGTTTGGTAAAACACAAATAAATGGGTTCTTACCCAAATGCCCCAAAATCGTTTCTGATAAACTGTATCAACATTAACCAACGATCAAAGCCATCATCAGAGATTTGTATTAGAAAAAAAAACGCCATGATGCGTGAAAAAAGAATAAACTACATAGATAGTCACAAGTGGAGAAGTTATGCAAATTTTGTTGTTATAGAAAACAGTGCTTCTAGAACTTTCTGTCATTTTTGAAAAAGAAACAGGACATAAGAGGGAAACTATGACAGAAAAATATAAAATAGGATATGTTGGATAAAGTGATAGATTGATATAGAAGGTCATGCAAGGAAGCTACGAGGGATGCGCATTTGTCTATTGTTACACGAAATTACATCACCATTTTGAGTGGAGAGGGCATGGCAACAACACCTTCAAATAGTGACAGGAACAGCCTCAAATTTCTCCTACATAAAAGTTGCACTATTTTTTTTTTTTAATTCATCCTGGAAAATGATGTCCGAGTCCTCATCCCCATATTATAAGGTATTATTATATAGTAGTGATAAGTATATAATTGATTAATAATGATGATGACAAAGGAAACTTGAGAAACTTAACAAGGAAGGTGTACGTACGTGTGACAGGTTCGTGTCGTGCATGATTTGTACATTTATCATTAAATAATTGATCTGTATAATTTATGTGTTTGTCGCTAAGGACTTGAGGCTCGGTCAGTTTTAGTTTTCATTGTAACATCAACTAATTCACAACTAGTTGATAGAAGAAAAAGTTCTCTGAGATTAATATAGTTTGATTTGAAATTGTTCATATCTGATTTGGTCTATATGTTTTCGAGATTACGAGATTTTCAAGAGTTGAGTTATAAGGTTTTTATCAAATTTGACCGAGATATCTTTAAGGTGAATAATGAAGTTCTAAAGAATAGAGTGATTGGTTTTGATGAGAAAGTTCTAAGTTTTAAGAAGAGAAATAAAAGGAAGATCTACTTACAACAAAATCTTTCACATTCAAGTCAGTAAATAAATGTTGAAAGGATATGTATAATAAATAGTTGAGTTTGTACTTTCTGTGGTGGAATGTTATACTTATAAAGCTTTTAGGTCATTAGTAAATATATATATTAAATATATTCTATTACTTGAAGATAATTAAGGATATATAGGAGATATCAGATAATAAATTATTATATCATGAGATATTATATCATAATATCTTGAAAATATAAAATAGAATCTAATAGGTTTTATATCAAAAAAATATTATCTAGAGATATAATTGAAAAAAATCATAAATGATGTAGTAATTAAAAAGTACATTTATTTATTTAAAAAAGACAAAAACAGAGGGGTTGGATGACACTGTGTACGTATATAAATAGAATTAACAGTAAAACAGTATTTGTTGGAATATACATAGTAATTAATGAAACCTTTTGAAAGTGATTACCTATTATTACAAGATATTGATAAAACTATTTATGATTATCTACACACGAAAATATGTAAGTGACATCCATTTAAATAAAATAAATCTGTTAAATAAAATATCATACAATCATAATATTAAAAGAGCAATCAGGTGAACAGAATATATATAATAAATTCATCATTACAGTCATCAATAAATGTACTTGAAAGGAAACTTAGACATACCGTAATGTCATAATCAAACATAAACTAAGAGTGTAATAGTTTACAAAAGGTTGCTCATAGAGTAAGGAATTACAAAAAGGCATTAGGACCCAAAAAAACTACTCCTAAGAGCCACAAATAACAAGTTCAACTAAACAACACCGCTGTCACCATCAGATCCACCTTCAGCATTTCTCCCATCTGCTCCCACCATTAAGGTGATCATTGCAAAAGAGAAAGCAAGACAATAACAGACACTAAAAAAATGAAAGGGTAAGCTGGTGTAAAATAATTTTTACATATTACCGCAAGCTAGTACTTAAAACAGTTCTCAAGCATGCAACAAAGTAGGCACAGATCATGTTATAGCAAACAAGCAGGACACTATGACTCAATTATCTGGATATATATAATAAGATCATATTCACTGGACGCTTGCACTTGTGGTGGCCTCTACTGCTCTGCAGAGCCATTGCAAATGGGTTTCATCCTACCACACACAAGGTTAGCCTTCAAGCATCTAAGGTCATTATCCTGCCAAAGACTAGGGCCTCTCGCTACTTTCACCACTCGGGTCAGTCTGCTCTATATGAGACTAACTGATCCTTTTGAGTTTCGGGATGCGATCCTTACTTGAATCTTTATCTTAATTATATACACTACACACCACCATGAGATCTCCCCACGAGACTCATGGAATTACGCCTAACTCACACCAGATTTCATGTTTCTCATACCATAACCACCAATCTTATCTCAAACATCCAATTATCATGCCAAAACACCACCAACCAATAAGTTCATGCCTCCATTCACATAGCATACAAAATTTCAGTTCTTACCAACCAAACAACACATGCATAATCACATAATTCATGTATTTTCGAGATAAATAACCAGCCACACTTTAAATCAGGAAATCAGAACACAACTCTGCACTGTTCTGGCTTAGGCTAGAAGCCTTCACCCAAGCGACTAAGGTTGTCTCGCTTAAGCTAGGCTCTCTCGCCTGAGCGAGTGCGTTACAATGGCACTCTGCAAGCTCTCGCTTGGTCAAGACCTTCTCGCTTGAGCGAGATCACTCTTCGCCCAAACCAAAAATCACTCGCCTGAACGAGGGCTCAATCAGAGAACACCAATGGTTTCCTCGAGGGCTCGCTTGGGTGAGCCGTTCTCGCTTGGGCGAGCCGTTCTCGCTTGAGCGAGATGATGCGTCGCTCAAAACAAGAACTCTCCACCTGAGCGAGATACTCGAGCAGAACTAGGGCGAGCTTTTACTACTCTCGCCTAGGCGAGACGAGCTCGCTTGGGCGAGAATGATAGTTCTCGCCACTGTTCACACATGCAGCAACTAATCCAGTGAGATCAAACAACATTGTAATGGTTCTCAAGCACTCACAACAGAACACAAGCTATACAAACACCAAGCAAACTTAAAAACAGGCGAAAAATAAATTAAAACTCAAAACCCTAGCTTCCCTTACCTTTTTAGATGCTAGCAAACACAACAAGTCTGCAACTAAAGAGCACCACCGCTTCAAGAACTAGTCGGGGGAGCTGAAAACATGATTACCAAGACCAAACAAGTGTTAGAGAATGAACCCTAACTAGACCAACGTACCCTCACGGTGAAAAGGAAAGGAACAGATGAAAATCCTAAGGTTCACTTACCTGGATGTAGAATATTCTTAGCTAGCTCGAAGAGGAGAGAATCTTTGTGCCCTAGCAGAGCTCTTACTAGAGAAAAGAAAAGAAAACATAAAGTTGGTTTCTGAAAATGAAACAGAATGAATGGGATTAGGGGTTGAAAAGGGGTATTGGGTCCCCTAGTGGGCTGACCTTGGGCCCACGAGAAGGCCAAGCCCAACCACTTATAAAGCTAAAAGGAAATGAGACTTACAATAAGTAATAATTATCTATAAATTTTAAAACTCATAGTAAAATTATCGAAGAATTTAAAATTTAAAGGCAAATAATTTGTTTAAAATTACTTATTCAAGTCCGTACAATTAACGGGATGTATTTACTGTTTTTCATTGTTAACAACCAAATATATTGTTGTTGCTTTCTTTTTTAAATCTATCTATATTCCATGTTTATCATTTAAATCAATAATGCAAATATATAAAAATTCAAGTAGAAAGACGAAAAGTAGTCATCAACACAAGTTATTCTTCAATTAACCAAACAATAATTCCATTAATACAAAGTAGTCATCGACACAAGTTATTCTTCAATGAACCAAACGATTATATAGAAAATAAAAAATATATCATTTTCAAATATAAATAACAATTTCTTGTGTAAAAAAGGAATTGAAAACCCTAAACATTAACACTTGTAGGTTATCGTCCCACAACACCGAACGAGTGACTAGGAATCTTTCTAAATAATAGTATTTGATCTTATAATTAAAATGAGATAGTCATTGAAATAGCATTTGCCAATGCGTTAAACAAGAAACATAAATATCTCTTTGACAAGACAGTTTTAAGGTGACAACTTTAGAGGCTCACATGAAAAGTTATAACTTGTTCAGTAACTAAGGGAGGCATCATGCATATGTAATTTTACGTAATAACAAATTCCACATATATGCATTAGATAATAAGTAGAGCTTAAAAACCCGCGAGTCAATCTCACTCACGTGGTTGAGTCGGGTTGGATTGAAATTTTTTATAAATTTTAATACGTGTTAATTTTTGAATTTGTGGTGAGTTAGGTTGGCTCATCAACCCACAAATAAAGAATCATGTAAGTGTTTTTTTATTAAGTTGGATTTTATATTTGAGTCATGTTAGGTTGTTTTTTAGCCAACACATAGATAATTTGATACTTTTTTTTTTATTTTAGTTTGTATTTGGATTATATTGACGTTTATTTAGATTTTAATTATAATTATAATTTAGTTTTGACTGAAAAAAAATTAAATTGTAGTTTTTCAATTAAGTGAGTCCATGAGCCAACCTGTTTAACTCACTAACTCGTGGTGGGTTAGGTCAGGTTCGAATTTTTTTGACTTGCTAATAAGTGAGTCAGGTTGGGTTGGCTCACTAAATGATCAACCCGTGGTAGGTCGAGTCGGACTGGACCGGGTCACTCGTTTTGACAGCTTTAATAATAAGTTCAAGGAATATAATTATTATCTAGAACCACATTACGATATTTTTCTCTCCATCCTATTTCTATTTTTCTCAAGTTTATGGACCGCAACAAAACAAAAATAGTTGAAAATAACATTATTGCACATAAAAATGCTAAAAACATGGCATGGGTTAAGAAGACTATGCTAGTCCTAAATTAAAAAAAAAATCATTTTCTTAAAGAGGGATGAAACAAACACCAATTCACTTGAGAACACATGTTATCCTTTTAAATTATCGATCACAAGATTCCTAATAACACACTTTTAACTTTTCCGGACAAGCCAAGATTCCTAGTAATAAGTATTTAACTTTTCCACATAGGCCAAGAAAAGAGGTTGGGTAAAACGTGTAACATTGCCTCCTTGCTAAGTAAATGCGGAACCCGAAATCTTTTGGAGCCATCCCGTAGATGTTTAGAAGGTGAATACATTGAAGAGTGTAAAAACGAGACAAAATAGGCAAACGAAATTATAATATAAATTTAAGTATATATTTTAATTTTAGAAACTTGGTGAAAACCTTTTAAAAAAAACTTAACGTGTATTAATGAAAATTTATTTTATTAAAAACTTGATTTATTTATTTTCTTAAAATACATATTGAAATTAGACCGAAAAGCATAAATTAATAATATTTTAATCTAGCCAATGAATATGCGGATCAACTAATAACATTAAGTTGTTTCGGTTTAATAAATGTTCTCTACTTTAAGTTTTGAAAGAGGAGTGATAAGGTTGTAACACCCCATTTAAATAATAACTAATAATTTTAATTAAATGAAATGTTACACAAAATAATATAAGAAGCAAAGTCATGGAGTATAACGTCACTCCTTACAAAAATTTAAGGTACTTAAAATGGAATACTGAGGCACACCACGATGCCAAAACAAAACAAAATACAATAATCGACAATATTCAAAATATTTGCCCAAAAGGCGGACAAATACATGGGCTACAACCCTAAAAGAAACTTGGACAGCGGAATCCAACCCCAAGTTAAGCAGCGGAGTCTCCATCACCCTTACTACCACGAGGAGTTCTCACATATGCTCACATCAATAAATTGATGATCATCGCAAAAAGAGAAAACCACACATAGAACATACAAACAAGCAGAAAGGGTAAGCTAGAGTAGGAAAAACATATTATCATACTATTTCATACATTTTCATAATCAAAGATACATACCTAAACCAATCATGTGATGACTCGCAACCATACACTACGACTCAAGACACGACTTTTCCGTATGCATATAATTAGTCAGATTCATCGGATGCTTGCACTTATGGTGGCCTCTACTGCTCTACAAAGCCAATTGCCAATGGGTTTCACCCTACTACTCACAAGGTTATCCTTAAAAGATCTAAGGCCTCTTGCTACCCTCACCACTTGAGTCAATACGCTCTACGTGAGACTAACTGACTCTTTAGAGTGTCAGGATGCAATCCTTACCTTGAATCCGTACTAAATTATATAATGAGGCACCACCATGAACTTTGTGGAATTACGTCCTAAGTATGAGGCACCACCATGAACTTCCACTAACAGGGGTCATGGAATTACGTCCTGACCATGAGGCACTACCACGCAACCATCGTGGAATTACATCCTGACCAATGAGGCACCACTATGAGATCTCACCTAGAGATCCATGGAATTATGCCCTCACCAATGAGGCACCACCACGTAACCATCGTGGAATTACGTCTTGACCACACCAAAATCATGTTTCTCCAACCAACATAAAGTCATTTAACATGTCAATTCCATACCGACGTAGATAACCAACCATCCCATACATGTTACATGCTAAGATCATGCCAAACTCATTATTTAACCCATAATGTAACATCCCAGTCGGATATTACTAATTTAAGTAATAAAATTAAGAAATATGATGAAAATCTCATTTATTATACTTCACTTCCCAAAAACGCGGGAAATTTTAAAATATTTATTAATCGGAAGTTATCCAAAAATCCATAATTTATGAAACTCCAATACAGTATCCAAATTCACAAATCAGTAAAACACTGTTTACAAAGTTCATAAAAACAATATTGATAAAACTTCAGTAAAAGCTTTTCCTAGCTGACCTTCTCTCTAATGCTATGCCTCACCAGCACCACCTGCAACATCATCTGCTCACGTGTAACGCATTATACGATCATCGCCAAACACAAGCAGATAGGGTGAGCTCATAAGCAGTTAACATATAAGTTAATAAAAAATGAAGATACACCCATCTATTTTATTCTAGTTAATTCTTGACCAAGACCTTAATCCCCAAGGCTTTTCAACCTTCACAACACACAAATAGTTAGCCTTGGATTCAGGGTTTATGATGCTCACACGAACTTGTCCGCTCGTAGTCCTGCCTCTACGAACCTCCCTGCTCGTAGTCTTGCTCTACGGACCTACCTGTCCATAGTCCAACACACGTGATCCACTAGCTACGTACCTCCCCGCACGCATCATCTCTCAAGTGTGAGCACAGAACATACGAACCTACCTCGCTCGTATACCCACATGAGAGTAACAAGATATGAACCTCCTCGCTCATATCATCACGTGTTCTCCACCATCCATGAATCTACCCACTCATGGCACAACATCCCTTGATCCAAGTCTCACATCATAACATGATAATGGAAACAAGAAAACCACACTACGCTACACAAGGTACATACTCAAGCTGGTCTTAGGGATTCCAATGCTTCCACGAACCTGCCCGCTCGTGGTCTAACTCTATGAACCTCCCCACTCGTAGTCCAACTCTACGGACCTCCCCGACCCTAGTCCAACATACGTGATCCATCAACTACGAACCTCCCCACTCGCAGCATCTCTCAAGTGTGAGCACGGAACATATGAACCTCCTCGCTCGTATCCCCACACGAGAGTATCAGGATATGAACCTTTCCGCTCATATCATCACGTGTTCATCACTAATCATGAACCTACCTGCTCATGACAACATGAAGCATATCCCAAACCAGGACCAACACCACAAGCCATGCAAAACATATCACAACGCACCCTGTCACTACACATCGCCTAGCACAGCTAGACGAAATGGCAGTACAGACCGCCTGGCGGTTCCACATCATCGTCGGGCGCCACAACTCACAAGAAATCCTTGTTTCCTACTATCACCTGGGGGTCCACTCTACACCGCCAGACGCTACACCAATAATGTGACACTACTGGTTTTAGGTACTCTAATTCATTTCCTAGCATTCAACCATTCAATTCTCAAACATCCAAAAATCAACAAACACATTCATATATTCCAAATTACAACATCACAACACACACTTTATTTTCCCCTTCTCATTTTCCCAACCCTTTGCATGCTTTCAATTCACATACCCCACATAAGACACAATCAAAGATATATACTTATTTTGCATGCCCTAACAATTCCATTACATTTAAAGTATGATTATCATGTTCCCATACTTTCCCAAAACCCGTCATGATCATGCAACACTCGGTCATAGTGATATAATCAATAGTGGCCTTTTTCGCACACTTATAACATAATACATTCGAGCTAACATATATAGGTTCATATATTCAACATGTCTCAATAAGCACTACCAAAAACATACCCATCAATCGCACATCTATATCTTTATATATATATATATATATATATATATATATATATATATATATATATACACACACACATACACAACACACATTCACCAATCAAGGCCATACCAGCACTTGAGCACACTTAATCATCCATTAGTAATCATACTATGAGGGAATTCAAACAACCAATCATTAGTGATGTATATCTCTAGCAGCAGACATCCAATGCAAATCTCCACCGTTCAAAGTGAATAACAACGTGTTATGAATCGCCTGTCAAAATTTTACCTGAATCGGACGGTTAACGAATCGAGAAATGCAGTTTTACAAACACTACGCAAACCAGAAAAATCTGTGGCGCCTAGCGCCTAGAAATCAAGAGCTTGGCGCCTAACGGTATAAAACCTGCGCCTAGCGGTTTTTTCTGCGCAAAAAGTACGAAAAATAGCATTTTTGCACCGTGTTTGCGTCACCTGGCGGAGTCACCCTTGCCGCCAGGCGGTTCATCACAAAAAAACCCAGAATTGGGTTAACTCTCATGCATCGCCTGGCAGTATATTCGAAGCCGCTAAGCGGTTTCTGAATATTTTCCAGAAACACGAAAAACAACATAATTAGAGAGATTTTGATCATGCAGAGGCATGATATTTATGCAGTATAATGCGAAAATAATTGTAGAACATATACATACGTAAAGGAACTCCACTAACATGGAAATCCTTGCTCAGTTTGAATGATTGGAACCCTTCTTGCACCACCACCAATCCAATCCGTGCCTCCTCTCAAATGCACTTGGTGTCTTGAACTTTCACTCAAAAACCTCCTTCAGAACTCTCTTTCTCAATGCCAAATTTCCCTTTGCTCCTTCACGTTTTCTCTCTTTCCTCTCCAAAAACTCACCTTAATTTGACCATTAACTAAGCCTTAATGCTTGTTAATGATAGGAAAACGAAAATGGCTTTGAATTAGATGTTAATGGCCATTCAAGGACCATTATTTGTTGCCTTCCCAGCCCCCTAGGCTGCCCTTCTTGCAGCTAGGGTTTCTCTGTCCTTTCATATTCATGCCAAAAGAAAATTTGGCAAAAAGAAAGTGTAATTCGTTTTTAGCAAAGTTTGAACACACAACCATTCAATCACAAAGCAAGTGCACAACTAATTCAACTAATATATGATTTGTGATAATTGCTATAATTTTAGGATTACATTATCACTACTCACGTTCAAACTTAACATTAAAATAATACACTTATTAAAATAGCATACAATTAGCATACATAGGACTCAAACCCAAGTCCTTTCAACATAACTAAGTACCCTTAACTATTTGAGCTAGTACTTTTGCACATCATAACAAATCACATTAAATGCCATAAAGGCTCTCACGACCTGCATTTATTAAATAATTATTTATTTAATTATTTAAATTTGTTGGGTCTTACATAAAACATCAAAGATTTCATACATACTCGCATGCCTCTCACTTTAACTAGAGCAAACCATCCAATCATACCATCAATAACAAGCATGTGAGAAAATAATGCAAATTTGCATCAGGTCTCGCTCAAGCTAGGAGCCCTCGCTAAGGCAAAAGCAGTGCTCTCGCTCAAGCTGCAGGGTCTCGCTTAGGCGAGATTGCGAACTGAGGTCCTGGGGTTTCGCGAACTCTCGCTTAGGCGACTCGCCTAAGCGAGATGGCTTTTCGCTCAAAACTCAGTTTTTTCTCACGTGAGCAAGCGTTCGAGCTAAAACCACTGGGCGAGCTTCTGCTACTCTTGCCTAAGCGAGGCGAGCTCGCTTGAGCAAAAATAGTAGTTCTCCCTCACTATTCAACGCATGTACAACCAGAGAGTTATCCCAAACAACATACCAAGCATATTCATTCCAAAGTAGGCACCACACAATCACTAGAAATGCACAACAGAACCAAAAGCATGCAAAATAAACTCAAGATACGAAACCCTAGCTTCCTATACCTAGAAAGAGCTAGTAGAATATCCCGACACCCAAGCAAGTGAGTACGACAGACCACGGAGTAGATTCACGAGCTAAAAAACAGAGGAACAGATTCAAATGGGTTACCATGGTGAACCCTAGTTAGAATCATGATGACAAAGCTCAGAATAAAGAAAGCATGGTGAAGAATCAACTTACGTGGATTGAAAAATGGAGTTGAGGTAACACAAAGAAGGGTAAGACCCAAATTCTAGCAGAGCTTCTGTGGGGAGAAAAGGGAAGAGTGAGAGCAGTGATTTTGGCAAGTGAGTGCAAAATGAGGGACCTTAGCTGCTTTAGGGGCCTCCCTATGGGCCAGCCTTTAGGCCCATCTACTTAGGATAGACCCCTAAAAATTAGGGCAGAAAAACAAAGAAATAAAGTGGGCCTTACAAAGGTGATCTAATGGTTAGAAGGAAGGAAAAGAAGGGAAGTTTATGGGTTCAAAACTAAACTTTGCTAAAATTATCTAGGTTAGAAGAAGATATGTCATCATAAATGATTTTGTCTAACAAGGCTTAAAAGAAATCTTACTTAAAACTAGGGATGCCAAAAAAATTCGTACTTGTAGGTAACAGGCAAAAAATCATGATTAACATATTGATTTTGAATGAGTTATATTTTTTATCAATTAGTTTTAAAAAAAATTCATTTCTTCGTAAACTGTCATTCAACACTTTTTAAATGAGTTATTTGGACTTTGTTTAAAATTTATGAATGTTATGTATTATATTTTTTTTGAATTTATGATTAAAATATGTTATTAAATATTTATTTGTAAATACCCGCGAGTATCCGTGAATATTAAAAAATCATGTGGGTACCTGCATAACGGATACCCGACGGATATAGGTTTAAGTACGGGGAGAATATATATCTAGCGGGTAGGGTACGAAGGACCTACTACCCGTACCTTACCCTCCCCGTTGACATTCCTACTTAAAACAATATATGGAACATAGCTATTATACAATAAAGTTAAGATTAAATCATCTATGAGTGTATAGAATTGCACTCTTTAAGGATGCACCCAAATTTGATTGTATCTAAAGTGTACATCCCATAATCTCTTATGTCTTATGACACCAAAACTAGATAATTGATAAGTGTCTATCTTACTTGATTTTATACATGGTTAGAAGGAAGGAAAAAGAAGGGAAGGTTGTGGGTTTGAAACTAAACTTTGCTAAAATTATCTAGGTTAGAAGAATATATGTCATCACAAATAATTTATCACAAATGATTTTGTCCAGCAAGGCTTAAAAGCTTATTTTAGCATATAATTTCTTTCAAAGCTCATTTATCCCACTTAAAGAAATCCTACATAAAACAATATATTGAACATAGTTATTATACAATAAAGTTAAGATTAAATCATGTATGAAGGTATAGAATTGCACTATTTAAGGATGCACCCAAATTTGATTGTATCTAAAGTATACATCCCATAATCTCTTATGTCCTATGACACCAAAACTAGATAATTGATAAGTGTTTATCTTACTTGATTTTATACATGGTTAGAAGGAAGGAAAAAGGAGGGTTGTGGGTTTGAAACTAAACTTTGTTAAAATTATCTAGGTTAGAAGAATATATGTCATCACAAATGATTTTGTCTAACAAGGCTTAAAAGCTTATTGTATCTTATAATTTCTTTCAAAGCTCATTTATCCCACTTAAAGAAATCCTACTTAAAACAATATATTGAAAATAGTTATTATACAATAAAATTAAGATTAAATCATCAATGAGTGTATAGAATTGCACTCTTTAAGTATGCACCCAAATTTGATTGTATCTAAAGTATACATCCCATAATCTCTTATGTCCTATGACACCAAAACTAGATAATTGATAAGTGTCTATCTTACTTGATTTTATACATGATTTTGGCACTTGAACCTAATGTAATGTACTTTACTTTTATTAAATGAACCCTCTTTTACTTTTATAATTTATAGAAGTGTTATGGAGAGCCAGATGTGTTAAAATCTAACACATTTTGCGTGAATTGCAGTACTTTTTTGGAAGAATTGAAGAATGGAAACCCTAGCTACGAAATTGTAGTTGACTATTGCAATGTAGTTATAATAGAATAAAAATTCATAGCAAAGAAACCTTGAGCACTCCTGCGCTGACAATTGTACAAGGGGCTTGAGTAGAAGGAAACCCACCATGGAGGGAAACACCAAGTGCAGTCACCATGAATTTAGTTGAAGCCAATCCTTTGAAGTTTATAAAAATAGAGTCATGCTTATTTATTGGAGGCATATTTTAGCTCATTTATAGGTTTTCTTTAGAACGCTTTTCTTATAATTGTTAAATACTTTTGCATAGATGATTGAGGTCATACCCAAACAAATAAAACATATAAATGCAGTACTTAAGAGTTAACCCAAGGTTGGCTCCCAATGACCAAACCTTTCATTCAAAGCTTTCCAGATACAATTTAACATAACAATAAGGGGGAGGGAGTTGGCAAATTCAGATTAAATTTTAGAATTATGAAAAATGGTTTTGCAAATTTTAATAAAATAGATTAAAAATAGTATTAACTTCCTTGAATTCGAATGCAATTTTTGCTTATCATGGGTCATGAAATTAGGGTTCTGGTCTCACCCAATCCACACGTTCAAACCCATTAAGTGAAGGTCAAAAATGTGTTTCAATGCACAATTAAGCAATGCATACATTTATTCATTTGTGGTAGCCGACCTAATTCATTAAGCATGAACGAAATCAACCAAGAACACGCTACCCAATCTATAAATTAAGCATTAACATATTAAGATTATCCATTCATCATAGAATAAAGATGAAGAAAGACCAAAACGCAAATGCAAAATAGAACCTCAAAGCTTAATTGCATCTTCTTCAAGTAGTCAATACACTAGATAAGAAAGCCATGGAATTGAAATTACAAAGCAAAGGTAAACAAAAATACATGACCACCATGAAGAAAACAGACTGAAACAATATACAAATGCTAAAAAACGCTCCAAAACGTGTGGAAAATGAAGGAAGAAGATGGCTATCCAAGAACCTTAAACCATACTCAAACTCGTGGTCACATCACCACAGATCCACATATTTATAAAAATGTCATTTTGGTCAGTAAAATTACAAAAATGCCACTATGGGTTGAAAATGCTGGCCCAATGACGTGGACAGGCTAATTGACATGGCGCAAATGTGGCAATGATGTGGAAATGACGTGGAAACTCTCTCTTCACCTTATGAATTCTATTCCAATGCTTACCCTTAAAGTAGTAAAATGAGACATCCAAAGTGTCCAAGGTTAGGAGCAGAAGGATTAAGTATGATAGAGGCACTGTCATGAGATTATTGGAAGCATCTAGAAACATGTCTAATGAAGAGAATGAGGAGTTAAAAAACATGATGAACGATGTAAGTCCTGATCAAATTATTGTAGAACTATGTGTGGCTGGGAGGACATTTGACCTAGGTAGGGACAACCACAAAAGATACCAAGGAGCAGTATGAGGACTCTCATAAACATTTGGGTCACATTTTTATTCTCAAATGTGACACTAAATTCACATGTATCTGGTTTGACAATGGATAGAACTCAATTAATTTACTACATCATGAGAGGTTACCTCATAGATGTGCTTAATATCATTAGTGAGGAATTATTCAAGATAACCATCCTTGAACCCATTTTAAAAGGTACCACAAAGCCTCTAGAATTCGCAAGCTTGATGAATGAGTTATGTAAAATACAGGAAATGGTGATTCCTAATTACATGAGGAAGAAGTTGAGGTTGCCAATTAACAAAGGATATATTCAAGCTAATTGCACTAATAAGTGTGATAATGTGTAGGGCCTAGCGCCACAACCTCAGCAAAGTGCCAAAGCACAATTTCACTTCCAACAGTATAGGCAACATCAAAATGCACTTCAATCTTTAATGGTTGGTGTTTAATACATTCAGTAGTAGCTAACTCCCACACATAAGGCTTATATATTCCATTTCATGAAGTCCTCTACAACTTTGTCCAGTAGTAGCAGCACAACTAACTATTACAATGCATGAGACCAACTGAGTTTAGGCAATATATGACATGGCTTGGGGACAACCCTTTCAATCAGGGAGATCAAAGTTCAACAACAACAATATGCAACAACCACAAAAACAACAACAGTCACAATAATAATCTCACAACACCAATACTAAAGTCGGTGAATCTAAAAGCATACAAAACACGAACACTAAAGTGGGTAGATCAAGTGGATCAAAGAAAGTGCAATCTTTAGAAAGCACTAAATCTGATGTTGCACATGATGAAGGAAAAGATAATCCCTCCAATGAAGATGAGTCTGAAGATGCACAAGAAGAAGGAAAGCGAGGGTCTTCAAAATCAGAAAAGTTCTTTAACTTTGATTAAGTATCAAGGTCACCTGGTTAAGGAGATCAGTGAAGACACCACCACAAAAGATTGAATTTCCTTTTATTTTTATGGCTTTATAAATTCTTTCATTTTAAATTTCAGTTACGATTTTTCTGCTTTAGTTTGTGTTTTGGCTTTTACACCACATAACATAAAAGTTGTGACGTAAATAGATAATTTTGTGTTAGGACACCATCTAAAACTCACAGTCATAAATGAACTTTGATCTTTTTCATATCTAGAGCTGTCAAAATGGATTAGAACCCGCGAGCTAACCCGACCCACTACTACAAAAAAAATTATTTTTTAGTGAAGGTTTTTTTTTTTCAATTTGTGAGGGTTTTCACCCTCCACAAATTAATTTGCAGAGGTTTTCTAAACCTCCACAATTAGAGTTGCCACAAATTATTTTTGGAGGTTTTGAACGACCCCTGGTATCTAAATTATATTGCAGAGGTTGTTTTATGGAGGGTTTTAACCTCTTCTATTAGTGACTATTATTTCGTGGAGGTTTAAAACCTCCTTTATTTATTATTACCTACCTACATTTATAATTTAATAATTTAATGAAATTATTTTAATAATAAAAAATAAACAAAATATATAAATTTGTAAAGTACACAAAAATTAACCAAAATTAATTTTATTAATGATTTGATAAAGTATTAACAATTACAATGTAAATATAAATAAAGAAAATACATAATGTTGAAAAAAATACATAAAAAAACATAATGTTGGAAAAACAAATACATAATGATCTAAATATAAAAAACTGAGTTTAGAGTTTAAAACTACTCATAAAAAAATAAAACTATTGATCTCTTTGTTGTCGTTCTTCCTAATCCTCTGACGATTCTTTCTCGAAGCGCTTGTACCCAATAAATACTCGGGCTCATTTGCATCACCAACTTGCTAAAATGATAAAAGAAAAATATTAAAGCGAAAATTTAAAATTTAGAAGTTAGAAAAAATGAAACAAAAAATATAAATCCTTAATGAGAAGGATAAAATTTAAAATAGTAATCCAAACTTAAATGTCTAAAATTGTTTATCAGATTATTGTAGTTTATTCCAGAGGCATTAACCTATCAAAAATCTAAAAAACTAAAACGAAGTTAAAGTCATATTCATAGCTCCATGGATGCAATTATTAACTTAAATTGAACCTGTTGCCTTTGTAAATTTCCAACTTAAGTGGCATCTAATAGGACTAGTATATTTATAGTGGTGTAAGAATTTGCCCTCTGTTCCTAATGTTGATCTAGCAAAAAAGAAATTACTAGTGTTATTAGTTCATAATGGACAAATATATTTTAAGAAATCTAGACATCGAACCTCCTCAAAATTTACATGGCAACCTAGAAGTCTTAATGCTTACAAACGTGCAAGGATGCTAAATTATGAGTTACAATGAAAAACACTTTTGCTGTAGAATATGGCAATAAATGAATTTTTGTGTAATCTAATTATAGTAGTAATTAGAATGAAAAGATGCTTACATTATATTCAGATTTTCCAACTTATTTAAATTATTTCTAACCTTCTATCTTTAGAACCACTATCAAGACCATCATTTTATTATGATCAGCCTTATGCCTGTCTAGCTCTTTCTCCCTTTCTTGCTCTCGCTCCTCCCTTTCTATAAGCTCTTTGTAATATATTGCAATATCTAAAACCATTAAAGCAACTCCAACATAAGACTTTGAAACCTGAAAAGAGAAGTGATGGTTCAATCATAAAGAATAGTTAACAAAAAAGTGATAATATAGGCTGTTGAAGTACCACTTGGTAGATTTCAGACAAGAATATATAACATTTTGTTGGTTCAATCACAAAATTTACAACATTTTGACCAACGTAGAGTTCAGACCAGAATAGTACTCACTTGAATCATTCCAGGACTGATCTTGATTGGACTTATTGGCAACTCCCTCCACAATGGTTGCCTTTATTCCTTTATTTTGTTAACAATTTAAAAAAAAAAATTCTTAAGCCAAACACAAGGAAAGGATGTGATAGCAATTGATGCATATTGAGTTGCATTATTAAGTAATATAACAGAGAGATGAAAGTAAATATTGGTTGAAGACTTACCCTTTAAGCGCTTGTATCTAGTTTTGCACTGAGGGCAAGCTTGGTTCCCGTCCCCTTTTTCATGCAAAACAAACTTCTTGATTTTAGGGGTCTGAAAATACAATAAAAGACGTGTAGGAGTTTTCATTATCAATGTTTCACCATGTAAAGAAGCAAAAACACTATGTAAGATACAAACCTTTCCATCAAATAAGATGTCCAGGCCACAAGTGAAAATAATTATAAAAGTAATCTCCACACAAAGTTGTCCTTGGTTGAAGATTAGAGGTAGAATGAATACCCATTTGATCCACCTATAGAGTTAGAATTAAGAATCAAACTCCATACAAACCAAAACGCATTCAGGAAGTTTACTATCTCAAAATATTGAGAACTAAATCAACAAGTTAAATAATTTTGAAGTCAACACTTGGATTTGAGATATGATGAGGATCCATCTTGTCAGAAACATAGATGAGAGGATTAATCATAAATCCTTTTACATCTTTCGCCCTCAATTAACATTAGAAATTCTTAGTATTGATCAGTTAATTCAACAACAAAAAAAACATAAATACATGAGCAGGCAAAACAAGTCAAAACACTTTCCTCATATAGGATATTGCAAACCTTTCTCTAATATAGCTTGTAAAGTGAAACACATAAAAGTCACCTCGACTTATGATAAAATAGACTCTCAATTAAAAATATTAATAAGATATCTAAATGCATTAATATCTTTCTGTAAACTAAACAATGAGTCTCACTTGATAGCAACTTTTTAGAATGAGGAACAACCCTCAACACGTGTCTTTGCACTTCCAATGATTTTAGAAAGCTGTTGCATGTCATCAACATTCCATAGGTGTTATGGCAATGGAACCCGAGAAAATGACTTATAGATTTTTTTGAGATGTTCTACCATTAACATTTAAAAATAGTTAGTAATAAGAACGACTGTTTCATGGTTAAATAATATATGAATCCAAATAAGAATGAATGCTTTTATGCAAGTCCATGATAAGTAATATATAATTAAGAACAATTTACATTGCATCACAAATAAACCCACAAACATCGCATCCTAAGAACGTCAATACATGTTCAAACATAGCAATGAATCACAAGTTAGGTTTCAACATTCTCCTATTTGACAAATTAGATAAAAGTGTGAATCGCGGTACCATGAGTGCAGGTGAATCGAAAGTGGAATGCTGGAAAATCAATCGGAAGTGCATGCTCCTAAGCTGCGAACAACTACGATGGAGTGATAGAGTGACGGAACAGGGCGAACAACTCCGATGAGCGATAGGGCTGTCTATAACGGAGTGACAGAGAGTGTGTGATGGAGTGACTGATTCACTACTTAGGCTAGGACGAAGGCTACTAAGGAGCCTATGATGGAGACTGAATCGTGATTAGCTACTGAGGCCACGACGGAGATGGTGTGACAAAAAGAGCTACGACAGAGTGAATCGCAGAGTGAAGCTGATTCGAGGAAAAGCTTAGGTTTTCGAGAGGGACGAACAATATTTCGTGGCTGAGGAGGCTTAGGTTTTCTAGGAATGAACGTGTGAATGCATTGAAGGGAAAATGTAGATTAATTTCTAGGGGTCATAAACCTCTTCAAAATAAATAAAACCCCTATATTATTAGCACTTACATAAACCATTATAATTAACCTATATCATATTTATTTGTGGAGGTTTTTTTTAACCTCCAAAAATTAACCTTCTCTAAATAACTTTTTTTTTTGTAGTGCACCACGGGTTCGAACCGAGTTGGGTTAGAAATTTTTTACAAATTTTAATATGGGTTAATTTTTACCCGACGCACACCTAGAACTTGGCTCACTCGGGTTGAACCCGTGGTGAGTCAGGTTGGCTCACCAACTCGCAAATAAAGGATTATACAAGTGTTTTAATTATGTTGGACTTTGCGTTTGGTTCGAGTTAGATTATTTTTTAACTAACACATTGGTATTTTTGTGATTTTAGTTTGTAGTTGGTGTTTAACATCCTTTTTGATTGCATTTGGATTATATTGAAGTTCATTTAGATTTTAATCATAATTATAATTTAGTTTTTTTGAGATTGAAGAAAGAAAAAATTCTATTTTTTTTTAGTTAAGTAAGCTAGTGAGTCAACCCGTTTAACCCACCAACCCGTGGTGGAGTGGATCAGATTCGAATTTCTTTGGCTCGCTAATAAGTGAGTCAGATTTGATTGACTCACTAAATTACCAACCTGTGATGAGTCGAGTCAGACCGAACTGAATTATCCATTCTCGTAACAAGATCTTAATTGAACATGAAGAAAAATGTGAACAACTAATTTTTTCTAATCTACATTTATTTTTGTTTTCTATTTTAATTTTGGCACATAATATATATATATATATATATATATATAT
>Ga0214542_1004492_pt1 | contig 27627 bp, 12 predicted proteins | sample CNSS1metaG_FD_160096 | JGI IMG/M metagenome (GOLD analysis project Ga0214542, IMG submission 160096) | Root nodule microbial communities from cowpea collected in UCLA plant growth center, Los Angeles, California, USA - CNSS1 | ecosystem: Host-associated > Plants > Roots > Nodule | place: USA...
TTTCTTCTTCTTCATTTGGCCCAGCAGCAGCACCCTGTTCTTCAAGTATCACACCAACATTAACAGCAGCAACAACCTCCTCATTTGTCCCAACAGCAGGCCCTTCAATAAGTTCAACAACTTGAGCAGAACTAACCACATGCTCCACATAAATCTCAACCTCCTCGTTTTTATTTTCTGCATATTCGGCCAACTCCAAAGCATGTCTATCGTCACATAATGGCCTTAGATCTCTATCCATTCTCCCCTTCTTCGGCTTCCACCACATATAAAGTTCTCCATCATACTTGAAATCCTTCTTCAGAATACCCAATGCTTCGAAGTACGACCACATATCTGGATCCAGTCCACAAACTACATGCTCTTCTCCACCTTCGTAACGCAGCATCCTTCCCCTAAATCTTTCAAACTTCCCCATGTGCCGGAAAACCACTGAAAAAACCATCTGTATAACAACCAAAACACAACCCTAAACCCATCAAACCCAACCACAAATCGAACCCACACTAACACAGCTGCTGCAAATTGGACCTCCAAATGCGCAATAGATTTCCCCCCAAATGAAAACCACTGAAACCCTAAATCAAAGTGACAAGGGAAAGAACTTACCTCTGCTTCCAACCAATGCTCTGCTCTTGCAACCTCGTCGAGAAAGCCAGTCACCAGCTACGCCAACAACTTCAAACAACCTCGCCCAGAACGGAATCTCGACGTTTGGTTTTCCACTCTCACCGGCACAACAAATGAGCTTTCGCGGAGAAAATCTTTCTCCCTAACTTAGGAACCATAGAATGACGCTGCTAATTCATAATGCCAACCACGTGCTCAAATTCAAGGTTTTAAAATTTGTATTATAAAATAATTATTAAACGACTTAATGAAGGAAAAAAATTTAATTTATTAATTATAAATTAAATTTAACACGTGTCAGCATCTGAGTAGACACGTGTCATCAAATGACCAGCCTAGGTGGAACGCCGTTTGCCACGCAGTCACAGACTTAACGCCGTTCATAAATTAGGGACTAAAGTCAGTAGTTCCAAAATCACGAGGACCAAAATGGTTTAACTTTTGGGAGAGGGACCAATTCCAAAAAACGATAATAGTAGAGGGACTAAAAACATAATTAACCCTAAAATTTAATACATTATATCTCTTCCGTCTCTTACATTTAAACTAAAGTTAGTAAGAAATTGTATCTATAAATATTTTTAATAAATATAACTAATTTTGATTTATTGAAAAAAACATACCATAAATGTTGGAAACAATTTTCAAAGCAGCCTTGTACAAAGCTCTTTCATAGAACAAACATAAAAGAGGACAACAGAGGATTTTGGAAGTTGGAAGCCAACATGTCATCCAACCGTAAGAGCAGTGTCAGCAGAAGCAGAAGTTGCACACGTGGCTCAAAGGGGTTTCATCCACGTGTCAAGTGTTGAGGACAGAACCAAATTCATAAGACCAATCAAAACCTCACATGACACTTTCCACGCGCACTTCCCAAACATGTAACAGTGCCACTCAATTGAACCAACAGAAATAAACGGGTCGGGTCCCACATCAATATCCTTCTCACGCATGCTCAAAGTCAATTCAACATAACATAACCCACTCACTTTATTTTCTAAACAAAAACTCAACCCCATATCAATGCTAACAAATTTTATTTCTATGCCATAATTATTCACCTAAACTTTTTAACCCTTTTTTAAAAACTTTTATCACCCAACAATATTAAAGTATAAGAAAATAAGGACATTATTCATTAGTGTCCAATAGTAAACTCCTTTGAAAAAAAAATCAATTAAATGTGGTATTCGCAATTTATTATGATTTTAATTAATTCATTAATTTCTTTTTAATTTTAGTAAATGCTAGCTAAGATCAGTCAATTTTATAACTATATTTACCATTTCTATGATACATAGCATCACTCTATGTTATCATACTTGTAGAAAACTTTACCGGTTACATTAAAACTGGTATAGAAAGAAGCTTTTTTTAAAGACATGACAACAATAATTAGGTGGCAAGCTAAAGAAAGTTAGGCAGAGGTAATAAATTAATATTAACTCCATAATTATTAAATATTAGTCCGTTTTGCATAATTCGGCATCAGATTCATCAATGCTCATTGTTTTATATGTTAGAAAGTAACGATTTTTATCATGGTTAAAACCTAAACGTATTTTTATTCTCAAAGTAATGATTTTTCCCTTGTTCAAATATGAATTTATAAATTGTAATCAAAAGAAAAACGTTGAGGAATACCGTTATTTACTCAGAAGTGAAGAAAACTCTCACATGGGAAAGTCAGTGTTCAGCCATCAAAGTGGTGCGTTGTTTTATGGTTTTTTAAGTTCATAAAGCTGAAGAACAGTTTTTGTGGAAGAGAATAGAAAATCAAAATTCCCCAATTTTTGTGATGAGCAACCCCACCACATGGTGGATTCATTAGTAGTAATTGTTTAAGGCAAGGAGCAATATGAAAGGTGAAATCCTTTTTGGAAGTGGGGGGTATGAGGTGGGTCTTGCAGAGTTTCAGTAATCATGTTTACCTTTTCCTTCACTCCCTCTCATCAATTCTGGCCTCAACACACCACCACACTCCAAACCCACCTCCCAAAACAATCAAAAACTATTCCCAAAAGTGAAAAAGGAAAACTTGATGCTGTTTTCTTCACTCATGAAGCTTTTCCCTTTCCTTCTCCTCCTCCTCCCTGTTTTCTTCTTCAATTATGCCTTTTCTGAGTCCGGTGTTGGTGTTGGCTACCAGCTCATGGTGGCAGTTCCGGCGGAGTATGAAATGGACTTCAAAGGGAGGGCTTTTCTGGTGGAGACCAATCAGACAGCACCAAATTTCAGAGTGGCATTGAGCATTGAGGCCATCAATGGGAAATACTCATGCTCATTGCAAGTTTTCCTTGGGAATGTGAAAGTCTGGGATTCTGGCCATTACTCCAGGTTTTACATCACTGAGAAATGCTTGCTAGAGCTCACCATGGATGGAGATTTAAGGTTGAAAGGTCCAAAAGACAGAGTGGGATGGAAGACTGGGACTTCTGGACAAGGGGTCAAGGTATAACTGTTACACTTTACATACCAATGCAATGCTGCCGGTTCAATCTTAGTTTTTTTTTTTTATCAATGAAGCTTGGATACATCTCGTGAATGGTTAGTTCCTAGGATACACTTATCAAATTGTTAGATGTTAGATTTGAAAGATATTTTTTTTCTCACTTATAAGCTTTTGACATGAATTAACACAATGTTAATAATTACAAATAGGATAATTTCTTAAAAAACATGTAAACTTGTTATATAAACTTTTATTATAACTATATAAAAGAAGAAACAAATTCTATATGATATTATTTTCCGCTTTTTGGATATGAAATATATAGATTAGATTCATTTCTTAATTAGTGGATAATGTGTTTAAATTATTAAATTTGAATAATATGTTTAAAGATGATTTTGAATATGTAAATAGATAATGATATGATACATTGATCGTGTCCTACATTTTGGAGACCATACACGTGTTACTATGTGTTTGTGTCATGTCCTGTGCTACATTGTTCTTTCTCTATGTAAGAATGCATAGATTTAGCGACTGGAACATGCTATTTAGATAGATTATCAATTCAAATAATTCTCACAACCCAAATAAATTAATCAATGAGTGGCATAAGTGTACTGTAATCCACAAATCAGAGCTAATTGCTGGTATCATCAAGTCTAAGGACATTTACTGTGACAGTCAATAAATTCATCATAGACAATGTCATGTGATGGAATGAAATTGTAAATGTCCTTTACACTGTTAGTGCATGCATCATTAAGCTGAATTACATGAAGTCTAACGCATGATTTGTTGCACTGAATAAATTCTTGGCAGAGATTGCAGATACTGAGATCAGGCAATCTAGTGCTTGTAGATGCAGTGAACAACATAAAGTGGCAAAGTTTCAATTTTCCAACGGATGTTATGCTCTGGGGTCAGCAACTTGATATAGCAACTCGATTAACATCTCCCCAAAGCAACTCAAGTTTGTTCTACTACTCTTTTGAAATTGAGGAGAAGAAGGTTGCCATGTATTTGAACTATGGTAAGTTGAGGTATTCTTACTGGGGTTTTCAGCCATCCATGAATAGAAGTATTACATATGTTAAGCTGAGTTCAAAAGGGTTGGTGTTGTTTGATGTCAAGTACAAGAAAATAGCACAGATTCAATCAAAAGGGGTTCAACCACTAAGATTTCTAGCACTGAACAATGACACAGGAAACTTTGGCCTCTATTACTATTCACCTGAGAAAGGTAAGTTTGAGGCATCTTTTCAAGCACTTAACAGCACATGTGATCTTCCAATTTCTTGCAGACCTTATGGGGTATGTACATTCTCCAACTCCTGTTATTGTATTCAGCTTTTGACAAATGAAAACAAGGGTGGTGCTGATTGCAGTGGCCAAATTTCAGGAGGGTTTTGCAATGGCAAGGAGGCAGAAATGCTAGAACTTGATAACATAAGTAGTGTGCTTAAAAATGTAACTAAAATGGTGAATGTTAGCAAAAAAGAATGTGCAGATTTGTGTTTACAGGACTGTAAATGTGCTGCTGCTTTATATTTTGGAAAAGCAAGCACAAGCACAGATACAGAAGAATGTTATCTTTACAAACTAGTGCTGGGTCTGAAACAGGTAGATAAAGGCACTGGTTTTAGTTACATGGTTAAGGTCCCAAAGGGAACTGGTAGAAATCATGAGAGGCATAACGTGAAAAGATGGGTGCTGGTTGTGGCTGGAGGGGTTGATGGATTCATTATTCTACTTCTTGTTGGAGGGTTTGGTTACTGGTTGGTTAGAAGGAGAAGTCATAGCTTGCATTCTCAGACCAGTACTAGGTAGCTTTTGAGCAAAGCATGGCCCAGGTTTTATTTCTCAGTTCATTTGTGAAAAAAACAAAAACAAAACACAAGTAGAGAAACATCATTCATTGAAACATGTAAACACAATTTTGGTTGATTTCAGGAGAATGACATGACAGATTATCCAAGTAAATTGGACTTTTTTTTATGAGGAGGACAAAATGTTGCATATTTGTGAACTTTTGGAACCTCAATTTCTGTAGTCCAAAACTAGTGTTTAATATCTCTGACTATGTGAGCATACCTGTATGGTGCATTGAAAGCATTGCAAACTCTATCTACTAATATCACTGCAATGCTTACTCTATGGTTCTGTACATTCAACTGAGAAAGGGCTATTAGATTAGAAATGTCTAGAAAGGAAACACCATAGCTAAAACGGGACAATAATGGTTAATGCTCTGTTTTTTTATATACCGAACGAATTTGGATTCTCTGGTAATTTTTTATGTATTGTTTTTTTATTGTACTTTCATAATACACTGATTATCACTAATTTTAATATTTAAAATATATTAAAAAAATATTTAAAATATCAATACAGATACAGCGTATTTTTAATGATCGAATGCACATGACACCCAACAATTAACTTTTCTTATGAGAAAACCAACTCTGATATTGAGATATTGTAATTGCATTCTTATAAGTTATATTTATAGAATTTTGAATAAAATTGAAAAAATGGGAAATCTTTCCTCTGTATGTTAAGACGTGGTACTTTATGTTTACTTTGTAGTCCAAAGACCGATATATTCAGTGATGTTACTTTATGGTAAAGTTGAAAATTTATGATCATATCCTCAAAATACAATGCCAATCCACCACTTAATCTTTTTATAATTGCGTGATTTATTTTAGAATGCCCATACTTTCTTCCTTCACCTGTGTAGGAAAAGTGCACATTGTTTATGATAAAAAATATTTTAAATTGCATAATTTAGAAATTTATTTTGGAATATATAATTTAAAACTTAAAATATATTTTGTATGATATAACCTGTATTGTAGATTCTATAATTCAAAATATATTTTTAATTTAAAAATGTATTCCAAATTATGTGATTCAAAAACATAGTTCTAATTGTACAATTCAAAACTTGTTTTTGGATTCTGTTTTTTGATCCAAAACATGTATTTGGATTATGGAAATTTGGAAACATATTTGACATTATACAATTTAAAATATTATTCTAATTATATAATTTAAAAATATTATGAATTATATGATCTGAAATATATTTTTAAATTCAATAATTCAAAATAAATAATTTTAGAATATAATATATTTCTAGATTATATAATTTAGAATAAATTCATAGATTGAACGATCTGTCAGATCCAAAATTATATTTTTGATTTTATAATTCATAACACGTTTCCAAATTTCGTAATCCAAAATTCTGGACTATAAACAGTTTAGATTTTTCAAACATTCAATAGGGGTGCATAAAGAAACCAATGGGTGGAGAAAGAAATAATCTTATAATTGCTCTGCAATAATCCGGATAGTGGGCCACCTAGCCAATGCTGGATCAATTAGGGTTAATGCCAAAGATTATATTCAGAGGAATAAGCGTTAAGTATTACAATATATATATATATATATATATATATATATATATATATATATATATATATAATGTGAGTATTATGTGTGTGAATTAGTAATCGAAATATTTACAGTTTTTGCAACCACAATGATAGTTGTAATCGAATATTAATTTGTCATGCTCATAACAAAGAGATTGCATTGGTATTATCTCTTTTCCGAGGTTATAAAGCACAAAAACAGCATCATAAATAAAATTATATCGTAGGGGAAAATATTTGCTGAATACAAGTTATGGCCTCATAGTAAGATAGTGTCCCAAGGTAGCCTTAAAATGGTAAAGCATCATAAATTTGATGAGATAATGAAGAGATGATTAAAAGCAACAGAGCCACATTAACAGCTATTCAAAGTTTACATACATTAGGTGAATCAATAGCCAAAAAAGGCTCTCAATGTGAACTCTTCTTTGGTAAACTATATTACTATACTAACAAGTTAAGAAAATCTTAAGAACCAAGTAATCAACCAAAGAAAAAAGTAATGAGTATGTATTTACGTTTCCCATCTAACACAAAAACTACTTCACCAACCTTTTGCTACATATGAATAACATCTTATTTATGCCTCAACTAAATTATTAGCTTCACGCATACTGATGATGCAATCGTAAGATCTCTGGTTGGTGGTGCAAAGAAAAGTTAATGGTGCAGTTGCCACCTAGAAGAACCAGTCTATTCTCCTATTCATGTTAAATATGTATTTTGTTAGATCATGTTACATAATACCAGTAAAAATAAATTTGAAGGTTAACTCAACCTTACAAAACTAGCTTATAAAATAAGGTTTATTACATATGTATATTACAAATTAATTGGTTTTATCTTTAGTCGACGTGAGAATTCTAACATATTCCTTTACGTTGAGACATATATTTCATGTATAAAACTGAAAATTAATGGATAATCTACTATTACTAGTCCGACGAATAAAATAATAAATTTCACTAAAATTATTGTAAAATTATTGTAACCACGAATGTGATACTATATTAAAAGTAGACATTAATTTAAACTCGAGCTTACAAAGCTACATTTATATACTGCGACTTCCGACAAATACAGATGAAAGATTTAATTTTGAAGTCTATGTTAGTGAAAAAATGTTAATTAAAAAAAGTCAAAACATAAGGTGGTACTGTGTACTCTCATAGTAATCCCTGTCTACAGTGATGGGAGTTATAGAAAGCAGACTCAATTATGACATTCATATTACAGAAATAGTAATATATGGCAATTATCATCATGGTTCTTCTCAGACAGTGCCTTAAACAGAAGGAGGAGAAAATAGAGAGAGAAAAATAAATAAAATTTGAAGCAGTGACAGTGGAGTTATCAGAAGCTAGTTGCAGAAGATAAAGATTTGAACAGGGGTGTAGTAGAAGACAGTGTTTGACAAGTCACGTTGTGATCTATTCATGGCATGTTATGAATGTTTGATGGTCCCACCCTACAGTTACAACACTGCCAGCTACAGTTGTGTGGACCATAATTTTTGCTGTCAATTACGCCAATTTAATTAAAATGCATTTTAGTGATACTAATATGTGTTAGTTCCAGGGAAAATGAGATCAAAAATCACTTTTTTAACATGTAACAAACCAAAATCACTTTATCATGCATAGTTGTGCTCGTGGTTGTTTGATGGGTGGTGTTGTATTGCAGAAAGCTATAAGTGGAAAAAGAAAGATGATACTAAATTAAGAAGTCACGGTTGCAATATTTCTGTAAACCTCAACAACTACAAGTAAGCTCATGAAATATTTTTAGAATTTTTAGAACTATGTTTTTGTAGTATATGAGCTATAATCAATTATATTAACCATAATATGTTTTATATAATTAATTATATGAAATGTGTAATCGATTATGATATATATGTTTAAACATATAATTGGTTATGTTTTAAAATTTCAAATTTATTTATCTTCTTGTTATCTATGTAAATAAATTTGTTCTGGTTTACCTAATAAGTCTTATATTAGTTAGGAGTCGAGGTTAAGTAAAATTTAAATATTTTTATCTTTCTCTACTTCTCAAGGCGTCTTTTAATAACAAAACCGTAAGAGAATTTAAACATTTCAAAATAAATAATATCTCGAAAACATGATGACCATTTTTAATGATGACCGTCAGGCGAATTTGGATCGGAATCAGAACAAATCCTTTCTTTTTTTTTATCCTTTGACAATCATCTAGATGTGAATGTTTGTGAAGAACAAATTCGCAAATTAGTGTGAGGTTACATTAGCAAACCTTTTAAATTCATCAAACAAATAATGTATGATGCAAACTAAACAGTAAAACTGAAGATCCTGATGAAACTTGTTTGTTTGATTGCATCCAAATTAAATAGACATGTGATTCCAACTGAATGTCAATGCCAAATCTAAAACATGTTCCAGAGTAAACGCTACTGTAGCAATTACTCATTCTTCATTTCACATGCTGCTATCCACGTCACTTAACAATAAATTCCAACAAAACATTTTCTCTTCTTCTATTTTACTTCACACATACAAAAAAAAAAAACGTTCTTTTTGGCATATCATTTTAAAATTAAAATTATGAAAATTGTATTTTTTATAAATTTTATATAAATTATTAAATAATATTAGTTAAATATCATTTTTATAAATTTTATTTTTTAATTTAAGTTTCTGAATTTTATTATCATTTTAATAAATGATATTTAACATTCATTTTAAAATTGAAATTATTTGGAAACAAATAAATTCAAATTTACAATTTGAATAAAAAATTTAAATTATAACTTAAATTTTAAATTTTTATCATCAAATAATTGTATCACTATTAAACAATTTAAAATGTTATAAATTTTAAATCATTAACCATAAACAATACTATTTGGATAAATAATACGCTACCTATAGAAATTTTTTATTAAAAACGGTGCTACTTTATAAAAAAATTCTCTTCTCTACTTATATAAAATTTGATGTGAGATATCTGATATCAAGGTTTGTTAATTATATAGTTTAAGATTCACAACATGAGAAAATCCCTTCCTGAATAAACTATAGATGGTCAAAGAATAGTTGATCTCCAACTTTCATGGGGAAATGCACTTCGATAGGACGACTTCATTATTTTTCAAAGCCATTATAATCTGCTTACTCATCATTCTTGTTTCTATCAGGAAAAAAAAACACACACACACACAAAAAGCTTTTGAAGCTATAAGAGGTTGCCAATTTTTAAGGAGGTTGCACTACTGATTGAACATCATTGTCGTTCTTGAACCAATGCCTTGAAGGGTTGCTTTCTCTTATCTTTTTAATTTACCTTTCTTTGATTCCAAAAATAAAAGATGGTTTAAAGTTTCAAGGTGCTTTTACCACTCATTATTATGGGTGTCCTGTGCAATCCAAATGATAAAAAAAAAGTTGATGTCTTTGTACAAATGATCCTATTGTCTTTCCTTTGATGCACTTTGGTTGTTTCTATGTGTAGGTATTGCTGGCTGGATTGAACATGTGAGAAAAAGAGACAAAATAGGTTTTGTACGATGTGATCATGGAATTTTCGACAACCCAAATAAGTGTATAGAATAAGTTGTTGTGTTACGTAACTACAACCTAGCCCGTGAACCTCAACGTCACTTACAACTCTCACATCACATTTTCATAAAGCGGTGGTATTTCCTATTTTGGTATCTAGCTAATTAACTCGCTTCTCGATGTCAACCACCATTCGCAGATCCTAAGTTAAACACAAATTCTTATGATCTTTGAAACATTATATATGAAATAAAACTTCATCAAATCAAACCATCAAACTATATATATTGAAGCACTTCGGTCCATGTTTCTCTGTTATAGTCAATTATGCGATTTAGATATATCAGCTTCATCCACCTCAACACAGATTTGATTCACCTAAAACACACTATAGCATTGTCTTTCTCAGACAAAACATTCATCTAAAATAAGTGAACATATATTATTAATCATTCAAGTTATCAAAGTTCAGAGGTCACTAGTGTAGGGCTGACTTTTACTAAGAAAAAAAAAGTTAGATGCTAACTAAATAGCAGCTGAAATTGCAGTTTTCTACTTTTCTTTAAATGAACAAATGGTTTTCTTTTTACATATATGAGACAAATTTGTCCAAATATTATGGAAATGACCAAGTAAAAAATATTAATGGTTTTGAAGTAAGTCATGTGAACTCATGACGATTTCTAAAGCAAAATTGCGAGCACTTCACATAACTTCTTTATGAATTTTTGAGAGATTGAAGTTATCAAAAGTTATGATGATTTCAGTACAAAATATTAATACCGAAGTCGTCACGACTTCAATTTTTCAGAATTTCATGATGAAAAAATTGTTTGAAATTCTTACAGCTTTGTTTTTGAAATTGTCGTAAGTCCACACCATGACCAATAATATTTTATTGACTTGTTCATTTTTGTAATATTTGGACAAATTTTTAACGTAAATGTAAGAAAACTGAACAAATGCATATATAGAGTCAAAATATGAATGGGCAGACATTAATGAATTAGTATTTTGTTTTAAAAAATTGTATAGCTAGTGTTTTGTATTAGTATTTTGTTTTGTTTTCATTTCTCCTGAATTTGCTGAGAAGTGTTTGCAAGTTATATATAAACAATGAAAATACATTGATCCAAGAAAACATGGTGTAAGAGTTATTCCATTAGAATTCTTGGGTAATGGTGTTGGTCTTACATGCACAAGAGAACCAAAACCATCATAGTGTTGTGAATAGTCAAAGTGTAAGTCAAAAGTTTCACATTAGATAGAATAGACAAAATTAAACACTATATAAGAATAAAGATTCAAATAACACTATCATATATATAACCACAATCTCTCAATAACTATAACTCTCAATAGGAAACATAACCCAACACATAACAGGGAAACCATTGTGTGTGTGAATGGAAAAAGACATTTGTATAATAAAAAGAAAGGTGAACATAAAATATGATGTAACTATATTTTTTCAAATATTATTGCTATATATGTATGGACACATATATATGTAGTTGTGTGACATATAACTGTAGAGTAGACCCTGTGACTTCCAATTAGCACTTAAGACTTTGTTTTAATATAAGCTAGGTGTTTGGAAAGTCTCTTTCATCGGCATGCACACACATGTACAATGATATTGTCTCTTCAGGCTTCTCAATCTCTCTCAGCTGCCTCTTCAACTCTATTATACTTCTGTCACAGTTGTCATAGCAAAAACAAAATGCAGATTCACTTTATAATTTCTTTTCTGTACTCTAATTCCTTGCGAGTAGATTTTACACTTAAAGAAAAGGCTGCAATGATCGTATATACAATAATTTTTTTCCTGTTGTAAAAATGAATAAATAGAAAGGGAGGAAAGGGTAGTCACGAAATAAAGTTCCAATTGTAAACTATTTAATTATTTACGTTAACTACTGATGCATTTGGAAAGGAGAGGAAACTTTTTTGGGTTAGCATAGTTAAAGACATGGATCAAAAAGAAAATTCCAAAAGCAATCTTCCCGTACCTCGGATATGGTGTATATATCCAAGATCTGGGATTCTATTTTTATTAAATAGAAATTTAGTAGAACAATGATGAACTAATCAACCTAAACACAAGGAAAATGTAAAATCAATACAATTCTAAAACATTTAAGAATTTTTTTATCAGCAAAGTATAAAGATATATTTATATGAGAATATTTGGAGTGTTTCAACCTATATATAAAATTATATATAAAATTATGTACATGGTTTCTTAAACAGATTATCCTATAAAATAATACCTTACGTTTGCAATCTGAATACTCTTTTCCTATATATATTTTGATCTTGACAATAATATTTATAATTCTTCATAACAGATTACAAACTATCTTCCTACATAATGTGCTACTTCATTGTCTATTGTCAAGTGCTATGTCCATTTAGTATTTATGTTTGATAAGGTTTCATCAATACCATCTAACCGAACATGGTCTCGAAAATTTGAATTTTTTGCACAAAATTTTTACACTTCAAACCTCTTTCTTGTGATGTTCTACTCTCGTTATATATTTGATTTGTTTTAGTTCTCAACGATTTTTACGACTCTTGTTAAGAAATTATTAATCCAGAATATATGAGTGTAAACGTTCTCAAGTATAAATATAATAGGTACAAGTATGTTATCATAAATTTCTGGCAATATGAACAAATAATCGATGTACATAAAAAGTAATACATTGGGTTGATTGGATCTAAATGGGAATATAACAAGTTGTGAACAGTTTTACATATTTGTTTAGACTATTTTTTTGTTATTCTAGTAATAATGTAATGGGTGGCCTAAATGAGAAACAACATACAAAGTATGTTGATTTATATTCATGGTAATTAAGGAATACTAAAAGAAATTGTTATTGATAACAAGATAAAATCGTTGGAAAAAAATATTCCAGATTCTAGACTCGTTGAGAAAATTCTGGAAACGGTGCCAGAGAAATATTAAACATCTATTGTTTCGTTAGAAAATACAAAAAGATTTGTCTACAATTACTTTGACAAAAGTAATACATGCCTTGCAAGCACAAAAGTATTGAAGATTAATGAGAGAAGATCATGTAGTTTAGGCTGTTTTACTTCATACTGAAGAGAATACTCTTGTAGTCAAGAACAACAAAAGGAGCAACTATAATAACACATAGGTTTGTACATCTTATTGCTATTGAAAGAAAAATAATCATCAATCCAACAAGTGTTGGTGGAAGCCAAATGTAAAATGCCACAAATACAATCAATTGGGATATGTAAAAAGGGTATGTAAATCCCAAGATCCTCAAGAAAATGTCAAGATTGTAAAGCATAAAAGGATACTAACACAAAAATTTCCTTTAATGTCACCTTATTTACATCTAAAGTAAAAACAATAGTCATAAAAAATGAATGATTACATTTTTATAAATAAGTAAAACAGTTTTACGTTGAATTAGTTATAAGAGTCGACATAAACTACATAATTTGCGTTGAACATTAAACAACTCCACGTAAATTATCTCGTTTACGTTGGCCCTTAAGTGGTCCGACGTAAATTTGTTCTTATATTCATATCCATAGGTTCTCTCATCATTTTCAATGCAAAAAAGACGCTAAAACACTCTTTCAACGTAGGGTTTTATCTCTGGTGACAAAATAGTGGTGGTTTGGTGGTTCTTTTTGACAAATCTTCTTCTTTAGTGATGGGCATATGATGGGAAATACTTTGTCCTATTGGTTTCATCGTTAAGGTTTGTTTACTAAAGTTTGCAATTTTATTTGTGACAGTGACTTTTTGGGGAACTCAATCATGACTTTGCATGAATGTCTCTTTTTTTTGTATACAATGTTTATCAAAATTGAACCTTGGTTCTCACTATGGTTCATTTTTTTAACTATTAAAAAAATACTACAGTGAAATTAGTATTTTTGGACGTGTTTCAATTTTCTGTGTTACATATAAATAAATGACTTTTTTATAAAATTGAAGAAGAGTTAGTGATCAGAGAAGTTAAATTTATGACAAAAGTTATACCAGTCAGAAGAAGATTAGGTTATACATTTTCAAGAGTACTTAAGTGAAGGATGAACTTCTATTTCGGTGGTGAGAGTCTAAGTTGAAAGAAGATGAACACATGAAGCACAAGTCTTTCCACCTTTCTATCCTTATCTCCCTCTTTAAAAAACAAATTATAATGTTATTTTATTATATTATTATATTATTCTTTTATTATATTTTCTCTTTCTCTTTTATTGGGCATTATTACACAACATGCAAGTGACTTCATTACTTATAAGAAAAAAAATTCTAAATATTAGAATTGATCAAATTTCAGCATTACTAGAGTTATTTAATTTGAGTCTAATATGATGCAAAATATTATTTTTAATTTTTTAATAAACAAAGTCAACATTAAAAAGTCAGTTTAATACTGAATACTAATAAAGTTGGTTAAACTAATTCTAACGTGATACAAAAAGTTAATTTAAAAAAAAGTTAAGAAAATGTAAATTTTTTATTTTAATAAATAAATATTTATGTTACAATCAACTATTAAAATAAATAAGACTAGTATTAACTAATAAATATTAAAAATAATTGGATGGAACAATCTATTCTTTGACAATAGAAATCAGAATGCACATTTTGTAAATCTGAATTCGATTTTGCACATGTACGAAAAACCTTAGGAAGACTTCCTTGTTCACTATAGGAACTCTTTGGTAAAGAAGATTTTAAAGACAAATTGGGTATAATTGTAATTCTTTGTAAACAATTAGATATTTCTATATATGGATCAGAGTTTGGATTCTATATTAATTTTTTCTTTGTTGTACCTTCAAAATACATTGATGGTCATTAATTTTAAAATTTTAAAATATATTAAAACTAGATTTAAAATATTAAAATAATGTGTTTTTAATCCTTAAGAGAATACAATACAAGAAAATTCAACAAAGAAATCAGAATCTGGATTGAGAGATTTATATGTTTAATAAAATAAATTAAAATAAATAAAATTAATATCAACTTAATTGATATTAATTTTAATAAATATGCCAATAGTATTGGAGGTGAATGAGTGGATTTTCCATGCAACTCCAACGATTAATTATCATTAGTACATTGGTGTCAATTATATTTTAGATGTTTTTTGGAATTACGAAACGGAAATGTAAATAATTATTACTCTACAATGCAAAGACAAAATTTTCTTTCATAAACAATGTATGTGTCTTTGTGCACAGAAGTCATAGTTGAGTTTATTGGTAATCCCAAAATCTGATCATAGGTAATAACATACTCTTATGCCAAACTATACACAAAGTTATATAGAGTTTACCGTAGTTCTCTAAGTTTCTTCTTTATTTTTTTTTTATCAGTAAAAAATAAAATTAAATTAAAGAGAACACTTGAGGGGTGCTCTAATCCTTTAACAAAACATTTTGCACACATTGATGCACTAGGTTGGCATCATAGCTCCACCAAACAAAAAATTGTTCCAAAACCAAACCCACGTGAAATAACTTTGGAGATTCAGCAGCATGGAGTAATATCAATGTGTATGTCTCCTAAACTTGTAGATGTACATGTTTCTCTACCTTAAATTTGTTCGTGGTGGCAGATATTATGGAATAGGCGAAGAGAAACAACCCAGTTGGCCGAACCGCACGCCATCAGTTTATATACATCAATATATAAGGCCTCTGTACGTATAAGTGTTGTTGATAGACAAAGGCAATGACCCTAGTGTGCACCTCCATCCAAGCAGTTAACCCAAATATGAAGACTAAATCCTTCCTGATGTAGTGATGCGGCATCCGTCTTATGGTGTATGATAATTGATTGCAAAAGTGCTAGATATGACATGTTGAATCTTGCATCTTGGTTACTTTTGCCTTTGCACATGTACACCTCATCTTTACGGTTCCCCTTCAAGTTTGCTTACCTATCACACTGAACACACAATTATCGAATCACAAAAATTTTAAACATGTATGTGGGGATAGGTACCAATCTCTATATGAAAACATCATTGCTGGAACCTTATGTTTCATTCATACCCAAGCCGCTACTTGTGCTTGGTCAAAAATTTCTCTTGGGTCTACTTTCCTATGATTAAAAATTACCCCGTTTCTATGTTTCCAAATTTCCCCAATTATAGCTAGCCACATCCCTTTCCATACTAAATTTTGTCTACTATTAAGATCATATAGGTGAAAGTGTTGAAAGTTAGCCTTAGCTTTGACGTGATGCACGGTACTCACCCCCAACCATCTATCACACATATTCCACACCATTTGGGACACCTTACATGAGAAGAACAAATATTCTGCATTCTCTTCGTGTGCGTGACACAATTCACAAAGGCTATGTTGTAATTGGACTCCTCTCACTAATAGATTGGTCTTAGTTGGTAATTTATCCAAGAGTACCCTCCAACCTAACATTTGAGCCTTTGGAATTACCCTTGTGTTCCGTAGCATTTTGAATTCTTTTATCACTTCTTCTTCAACAGTTTCCTACAGCGTTTTTGTAAGCAGCCTTTACCGAGAATTCCCCATCTCAACTCCTTTCCATTTCCATGTATCAGGGTGGCCCTTGCAGAATCGTTGGCTGCTAATAATAGAGAGGAGTTGTTCCTCCACAATTGTCTCCCAATCGAATCTAGATCTCCTCCAGGTTAGGTCCCACAACCAAATATTATCCTCCCAATGATCGACCTCCCCAATAACTCTATCTTTACACTCTGATATCAAGTATAGTCTGGGAAACCTAGCTTTAAGTGTTTCTTCCCCTACCCATTTATCTTCCCAAAACTTCACTATTTTCCCTTCTCCTACCACCCACTGAACGCTATTATCAAACCAGAGTCCTCGCGTTGTGCTTCCGCATACCTTGTGGATGTCTTTCCACCACCTTGACGCAAACCTTAACGTGATGGGGTCATTGAGGTTTTTCCATGATCCATATTTAGATTCTAAGACCTGTTTCCATAAGCCATTGTCCTCCGTGCCTAACCTCCATTTCCATTTTGCTAGGAGTGCAACATTAAAATTATGGATGTCTCTTAAGCCCAGTCCCCCTACCTCCTTTTGTTTGTAGATGTTTTTCCATTTAACCCACGCTATTTTCCTATCTTTTGAGCCCCATCCCCAGAGGAAGTTTCTTTGGAAATTTACGAGTTTATTGCTCACACATGTTGGCATTTTATAAAAAGACAACTAATATAGTTGTAACGCGGATAAGACAGATTTAATTAAGCATACCCGATCAGCCATACTAATAAGTTTGTCTTTCCAATTAGATAAACGGCTATTAACCTTCTCAATCATAGGTTGCCAAAATTGTTTAAGCCTTGAGTTCCCTCCAATTGGCATTCCAAGATACTCCAATGGGATTTTCATATGTTTGCAATTTAGGGTAGAAATATGGTAGAAATATTTATATATGGTAGAAATATTCCATAAAGCTTTGAAATCGTCATGGAAGAAGAAGTGTGGTGAGATCTTGACACATGTCCCAGGTGAGTTATGTGTCTTAAAGATAAAGAACACAAACCTCATTCCAAATTAATACACGTATGGATGAAAAATAAGTCTGAATAATAAAACTAAATAATTCAACGTCAATCTATCTACCCATCTTTATCCATTTAGGAACGACAAAATTTGTACTGATTATCCAGTTTCGAAGGCCTAAATTAAAGAGTTAAAAACTTATTCATCTTTTTAATAATTATATAATTAGAAAATATGAGAACGTATATTTTGGACCCTAATTAATGGAATGTTAGAAGACTTTTTTTTGATAGAGCCCTAGCGAAGGGTAGAGCACATGGAAGAGGGACCTGGGGGCTCCGTCGGAGTCACGAGAGGTATATATGAACGAAGCATGCACACGTGAAAGGAAGTAAAAAGAAGAGAATGAATGTTTTTGTTTTGTGGTGTTTGTGATTCATATAAGACAATTCCGATCTAAGTTCGTCCTTAGAAACAATCATCGCATTTTTGAAGTGTTGTCCATTTTGAGTTTTGTCACAGTTTGTCTTTATTCTTAAAAGGTATCTCAGATGATGAAATAAAGTAGGAGTATTTAAACTTCACTTGATCTCGACTCTTAAATAATATGGAATTTATTGGGTGTACCAGAATATAAACCCTTCAAAAACTTCAAAATGATTCCATTCAATCATAATTACCATCCGAAGTCAATTCTTTCAAGCACTTCACTCACGGGACTCCATTCATATCTCTTTCTCTACAAAAATATACTCATTTTTCTCACTAATTTTTCACTGAAATACCCTTCACATCAATTTTCATAATTATTACAACTGCTAGGAGGATTAATTACTATGTATTAAAAAAATTACACTGTCTTTCTGATGTATTTTTCTGTATAAATTGAACACTAAATCACATGCATAAGGTGCTCTTTACCTGTCATTAGTTAATGTGCATTATTTATAAAGTTGCAACGCGCTTTGACAAGTTAAATTAATGTAGAAAAGGATGCTATATACAGTAAAATTAAGTACATGAAGGATGTTTTATCACGTGATTCGAAAGGAAGATAGGAAAATAAAAAAGAATCTGGGGAATATATATGACAACCACTCGCAATTTTCTTGGGATCGGCACTTCCAATTTTTACTATTATAGATCATTATATCCAAGATCCAGAACAGAGACAATTCAACAAAATTCATATAAGAAGCTTAATCATAAAAAAGGAAATGATAGCATGTCACGGGGAAAGATAAAAGCTTATATTTGATTATATCTCTTTTAATATACTCAATAGCTCCACATAAAAATCGAGTTGATAAACAATTCAACAATTTTAAATTATTTAATGTTTTAATCTTCAATAAAATAATGGCATTTCTGCATGGATATGGAATATTATTAATAAGTTATCAGTTACTTTTTTTCTTAATCAGATTGGTGTTTGTGTCTAATAACATGCTTACTCTCTATCTAAAGAAGTTAAAACGGAGCTTATTATGTAGGTTTAACAAAATAAGATTTTATCTTAATAAATATGTTTAAATAAGATTAAATATGTTTAATCTATGTAAAATTCCTTAAATGGTAGGACAACATAAATGTACACGATAAAATTATCAAGAGAAACGCTTGGTTATGATGAAATTAATAACTATAAATTTGAATAATATACATGAATGATTAAGAAGAATGACTATTATATATTTTTATAATAGTACTGTGTATTTACCTAATAATTTAACTATCTTTATGATTACATGGTTACCATTTATGATTATTTATTTCTTATCAAATTTGTCGTGCTTCACCCAAATTATTTACATACAGGTATCTGAAAATGGCGAGGTCAATTTGGTAAAAGCATAATTGGGTGTGGGGAATATTTAGGTACTCGTCATGCAAACAAACGACATATTGCACATATTTTTTAATAGCTCAGCCAATTCTATAAAAAAGGAAAACATGTCGAAGCAGACAGATGGAGAAGGAAGGGCAGAGAAAACAAAAGGAGAGAAAAGCAAAATCAAAATCGAAACAACAACTGCACAAAACTGATAAGCATGGCTTCTAGGGACAAAACAAGAGCGTCTCTGGAACAGACTTTGCAACAACTTCGCGATGTCACGAACTCCACTGCAGTAATTTCTTATATTTTGATGAATTAATCACAGCTTCTGATTCATCTTGTTATTGAATCAAAGCTTTTAAAAGATTTGACCTAAATAATGGTTTCTCTGTTAACTTTTGGCAGCTGAACAAAGCTTCAATCATTGTAGATGCCTCAAAATACATAGAGGAGTTGAAACAAAAAGTGGAGGGACTGAACTCGGAGCTGGGGATCACGGAATCATCTTCAAACTCTCAAATTCATGAACTACCTGCGGTGCTTATTGATCTTGTTGCTGCATTTAGTTTGTTGTTCGTTGATTCTTATGAATTTCTGGGTCGAAATTAATACAGATCTTATACTAAACATTCAATAATTAATTCGATTTAAGTTGGAAAAGAGATATAGGGTTCAATACTGATGAATCTTGTGAAAATGGTATTTTTGCAGGTAACTGTGAAAACCCTAGAAAAGGGTTTCCTCATTAATGTGCTTTTGGAGAAGAATAGCCCTGGTATGCTCGTGTCCGTACTTGAAGCCTTCGAAGAACTTGGCCTTGATGTGCTTGATGCTAGGGTTTCTTGTGAAGACAGTTTCCAGCTAGAAGCCGTGGGAAGAGAAGTAAGAAAAAAAATACATAAATATCATAAAACTTTCTCTTTAATTTTCACCTAATTAGTATGTGTTATACATCAGTTCCGAAACTATTATGTATCAGCTTCTGACTTTATAGTCTCTTATACAAACAATCCAAACATATACATTCATAGAAATTAGAAACAACTGGAGTATAGTTGTAAAGTTTTGGTAAGAATTTTTTCATGGTTCTGAGGCGCCAAAGTAACATAAATTAGATACCTGAATGGAACCACACAAGTTTTGAAGAAAAACAAACGTTGTACTTAATGATGTGTGATTGATATCGATTCATTGAGACAGAAATTTTTTACCCTATTTGCTATACACCTCATAGTCATTTATTAGTTTTTCTCTAAAAACCAGAAGTTAAAAAACCTTAAATGGGTTCGCTATATATAGTTATTCTACCTCTTTTGTTGTTGCATGGAGTGTATATGGGAACAAAGTGTAGAGGTGCAATAGTTGGATAATATGAAAAGGGGATAATGTTTATAGTAAATAAAATATGATGCAAGCAAGAATTAATAGTGAAAATTTATGACAAGAACTTGTTTTGCAGAGTCACAAGAACGACAGTGTTGACGCGCAAATGGTAAAGCAAGCAGTGTTGCGAGCAATGAAGAAGGAGGAGTAATTAATGAAAGCACACGGATTAGAAAAAAACGAAACAAAAAAAATGAAGTACCGTTTTTGTCTTGTTTAACCTTTAAAATTTGCACATGAACTCAAAGAATTGGTGATTTCATGTTCTGCCAAAACCTCACGAGGTACCTCTTCAATGATCCTTACGTATTGATATGGCTTATCAACATCTTCTTGGATAGTGGGAAATGAATGAATGGACATGCATCGTCCAACTTTATATATATATATATATATATATATATATATATATATATATATATATATATATATATATATATATATATATATAACACAAACACACACGTATATATAGTAGTATTTTGGAATTCAGTGGGTGGGGAAGAAAAATGGACAAAAATATGCAAATGACACACAAGAGATGATTGTTATGCATTTAATTATAATAATTAAGCAAGCATATAGCTATATTAGTGAAAAAACATCTATGGAGTAGAAACCTAGCAATATATGATTAAATTATAACAGTTTTGTTAATTATTAAGCATGATGATTAATATATTTAATGAATACAAATTATTTAAAAATATTTTTATTTTTATTTTTGTTTATTATGTTGAGTACAATAATTATTACGAATTTAATCAGAGTAAAATATAAAATCATTTTGTATTATTATCTAATTATATATATCATATATGATTTTTTAACTTTTATAATAAATATGTAGATTTAAGATTGATTTTGAATACCAAATAATTATTGTGTATAAACTAAATGTTAAAAAGAATAAAGAAAAAATATTTTTGTGTTTTATTACAGTTGTGTATGGAAGAATGTGAGAGAAACTGGTAGTGAGTATATTTTTAAATTGGGAAATGTGATTTACATGTTTTCTATATTTCTTTTTCAATAACTCATTGGTTGAAAATTATCGGAAAAAAACTGTTAACCATTATGTTTAATGCATTTTTAACACATTTGTTTATATGGTTTAATATTTATTAAAAACAACAAACGAGGTGGAGAAAAAGTCAGAATTATTCGCATTTTAATTAGGTTATTCCTTCGTAATGTTAATTATAATATGTTGTCCTGTCTATCATTATTTGATATATATGTCGACATATGTATTCACTTGTCATTTAATAATATTTATTTTTTAATATTGCAAGTGTGTCCGAAGGACTTTTTAGTAACTTTCTTAGTTTTTCGCTTTCATATTTATTATTCAATTATTATCCCATTTCTTCTGAAATTATACAAATATTAAACAATAATTTTAAGAGATATGTATTTTTAAATAACCGTTTTTTTTTAATTTTTAACATAATAAATAAAAAATTACCCCAAGACTGTTTCAATTTATTATATTTCAATAAATAATAAATATATAAATATATATTAAAAATAACATGTAAAATATGTAAAATAGTATTTGTCACCAAGTGTGCTTGCATAAACAATCTGCATTAAACGAATTTATTATTTCTATATAATACTAAGAAACATATGTGTTATTATTATTTTTATAATAGATACAAATAATAAAATTATTATTATTATTATAAAAATTAAAATAAATAATATTTATAATTTATAATTATTATTTATTTTGTAAGTAATTATTTGTATTATAAATAATTATTTTAGTTTAAAAATAATTAAATTTTAAAATATAGTCAAATCAAGAAAAATAATACAAGAAAATGTCTCATTAGTAACCAATTTTAATAACTAAAAGTTGTTAGTCACTATAATCACTAATTTAGATACTAATTGACAAAGTAAAAAATTATTGGTTACTAAAATAGTCATTATTATGAATAAAAAATTATAATTGGTCACTAAATTGGTTTTTTAAATTAGTTACATGATTTCATGATTTTAGCTACTAAAGGAAATTAGTCACTAAATATTAACTACCTAGGTTTTTGCTATCACTTAGTTACTAAATTGGTCTCTAATTAATTAGTGATCAATTTAGTGACTAATTATATTTTTCTCATTTATAATAATGATTATTTTAATAACCAATAATTTTTTATTTTGTAAATTGTTATCTAAATTTGTCACTAGATTAACAATTTTTTGTCACTAAAATTGGTTACTAATAGAGTATCTTTTGTTGTAATGTATTATATTCAAAAGAAGGTCACTAAACCCATAGAATCAATTAAAAAATCAAATTCCTTATCCTACTTCAAATTCAGATTAATTATTGATTGAATAAATAAATCATTCATTTCTTAAAATATATATTTCGATTCAAAAGCGTTCAAGCATGAAATAGAGATGAAATAAATCTCAAAATAAATGAAAAAAATCTATTATTTTTGCTCTTATTTCTCTTCTATTCTCTTCTATTCTCGAGGAAGTAAAGAAGAAGGTAATTTTTTCGTCTCAATTGATAGTAAAATATTAGTTTAATAATTTATTTAATGAGCCTCTTTTATATTAATTTTTTATTTTATGAACATAAAAGAAAAAATATTATACTGTGTGTTTTTTTATAATCGGATTTTAATTGTGGTTCCATTATATGTCTTGAGTTTCACACAAATTATTCTCATATTTCATTCTCACCTATTTTCTTTTGTTTCTGAAGAGAAAAAGATCTACTATTTTTACTGCCATCTCTCAATTATGATCTTCTATTCTCGAGGAAATAATGAAGGTAATTATCTCTTGTCTAATTTAATAATGAAATATTAGTTTATTCGTTTATTTAATGAGCCTCTTGTATATTATTTTTTTTATGAACATAGAAAAAAAGTATTGTACATGTGTGTTTTTTATAATTGGATTTTAAGTGTGGTTTAATTAATTTTCTTTTAACAATCTTTTAGATATGTGTGATTTCTTTTTTAGTTATTATTATACTAAATTATCTATTCATTTTTATTGTATTAGTGACAGTAATTAAATATATAAATTTTGGATGTATTATTTTGACTACCCTAATAATGTTGGTTGGTCAAGATCCACTATTGGAGTAGCTCTTAGAGGATTCTTAATAGATTCTTTGATTTCTTCCGAAAATCATCTACTTCTCATAATGGATAAAATTGGTAAAATAATTATTTTAGTTTAAAAAAAAACAATTATATCTAGAAAATAAAATTGAAACAAGATATGTAAGAAAAAGAGAAAATTCTTTTATATAATGATATAGACATAATAATATATACATTAAAAGCTTTTATCGTTGAATGAGCATGCATTAGTCAACAATCAAGTTAATCAGTAAAAAAATGTCTAAGTAATAATCAATTTTAGAAATAAAAATTAATTAGGTAATGCAACTTATCATCTTTTGCTGCAATGCAACTTAGGTAATGAAGAGAGTTCAATCCATATATAAATTTGTGGTTCAAAATTTGGACCATTAGATCAAAATTAATCTATAGTTCCGATTTGATCCTACTAATACACATAAATTCATAACATATATATCTTAAGGTTTGTTTGATCCACACAATATTTAATATTATTACTTTTTGTTTATGGGTTAATTTGCTCTCATTTAAAATAGGGCTCACTCCATCATTAATATTTTTATTTTTTTTATTTATTTCTTCTACTTGGATAGATTGACGCTTCTATTAATAGAATAAATTGTAGAGTTGAGCCGCCCAATGTTTGATGTTATTATTATTTGTTTATTGGTCAATTAGTGTTCGTTTACAGTGTGTTCGACCTACTTTATCATTAATATTTTTATTTTTTATTTATTTCTTCTTCTTAGTGTCAGCTAGGCCGAAACTTATATTGATATAAAGTTATGGAAAATGATATTTTAACCCACTTTTTTTGACCCACTTTTAATCCATTGCTTTAATCACCATTAGATCATCTTTTTTTATTCTTTTTAGTGATGTGATGTGATGATCTAATGATGATTGAAGTGATGGATTAAAAATGTGTCAAAAAAAGTAGGTTAAAGTATCATTGTCCTAAAGTTATTTTTAGCGTCAACTTGGTCCATATAATGTTTAATGCTGTTATTTTTTATTTAATAGTTAATTTGTGTTCGTTCAGAATATATTTATCCCATTCTATTATTAACATTTTTATTATTATTTTTATTTATTTCTTGTACTTAGCGTCCACTAAATTGACACTTATATCAATACAAATTTATTTTGTAACTTCAATTTGACTCACTTAATGTTTAATGATATTATTTTTTATTTATTAGTTAATTTGCGTCAATTTAGATGAGCTTGACCCATTATTCTTAATATTTGATTTTGTGTAGTGTTAAGGTTGGCTTGCCCGAGTCTAATAATGTCTTTTCATACCTATACTTTCTTATAAATTTTATTAAATTCTTCACTATTACATTTGGAGTTATTTTATTGTAAAGTCTATGATAAACTGCAATGGACAAAAATAAAAATTTATTTTCTTAAATGAAATATTCAAGTTATACATTTATTCTATCAATATCCCCTCTTTTGTTAAGTAAGTATATCAATTTAGTTCCTTTATTTTTTTTATCTTAATTTAGTCTCTATTTTAGAAAATTCGATGAAATCAAGTTCGTTTTGTTAGTGGTACAATAATAACGTTAAAAAGAATGTCACGTGTCAATTCTTTGATTTTTTGATTATTTTTTTTTATTTTGAATAAAATTAAAAAATTTGTCACTTGTCAAGTTGACGTTATGACAGTAACAATGTGATGTGGTAGTGTCAGTGCCACATGTCACTATTATGCCAAGTGTCATTCCCTTATTCTCAATTTGAAATAATGGTAAATAAATTAATGGTGATAGAAAATTTAGAAAATAATGGTAATAGACAATTTAAAATAATGCTAAATAAATTTGAAATTTGAAATCAAATTTAAGTAAAGTTGAATGTGAAACACAAATTTAAATAAACTTAGTTTTGTTAAAAATATATATTAAAAATATCAATTTGAATAAAAATATCAAATTTAATAAAAATGTTTCTATAATATTTATATAAAAATTAATTTTTGTTTTAGTAAGGATAAAGATGAAATTGTACAATTTTTACAAAAATTAAGACTAAATTGAGACAAATTAAAATATAGAAACCAAATTGAGTATGAGAAAATGAGACCTGACATAATAGTGACACATGTGGCACTGTCACTACTCCTCAACACTGTCACTGTCACATGTTGCGGCGTCAGCTTGATATGTGGCAAATTTTTAATTCTTTTAAAAATAAAAAACATTCAAAAAAAATTAAAAAATTTCAAAAAATTCAAGAACTGACATGTGACACCCCTTTAACATTGTTATTGTACCACTAACGGAATTGATTGCATCAAATTTTCCAAAATAGAAACCAAATTGAGATAAAAAAAATAAAGGTACCAAATCCATATGTTGCTACGATCATGGAAACCAAAGTCATAATTTAACCTAATAATTTTTAATATACACTATTTTGATTAATTAATATTAAAAAAAATTGTTTACTTATAATTTCAGTTATTAATTCTAGAAGAGGAAGATAACATTTGAATAAAAGAGAAAATAAAAATGAAATTAGAAACTAAGGAAAGTTGTTAATAAGTATCTATGACTTAGTTAGGTGGAATATTTATAGATCTTTGTATAAGTGATAAAGTGACTTAGTTAGGCAGTAGTTAGATGTAGAGATGTCAAAATGAGTTTCAACCTGTGAGTCAACCCGGCTCACCACGAGTTCGAGTCGGGTTAGGTTGAGAAAAATTCAACTTTTTCAAAAGTGAGTTGAACTTAACCCAGCTCACTTAACCCACGGGTTAAACGGGTTCGAGCCGGGTTGAAGGTGGGTTGGCCCACTTAACTCATCAACATATTTTTACAATTTTTTTAATTTTTTTTTAATAATTATTTACTACTCCTATTATATTTATTCACAATTTCATATTTTTAAATGCTTGAATGTTGCTTAATTATATTTGAATAGTTTGAATATTTAATTAATTTGATTGTCAAGTTATATATGTTGATACTTTAATCTTTAACTATAATCTTTATAGTAAATTACTCAAGTAAGTGTCTTATAAACATTTTTTTTTCTAAATTAGCATGAAAAAAATGTATAGTTTTTTATTTATATTTTTTTGAATAACATGACAAAAAATTTGTAATATTAGTCATGCTTTCTTAGACTATATGGATACTTTCTTGGAAATAATTCTTCACATATTGGTGGTGAGCATGATCAAAACATTGGTTCTTGATTTTACTATGATTGTCATCTCATGGGTTACTTAAAAATTTATTTAAATATTTGAATACTAAATAAATAAATAATTTTTTTAGGTGGGTTGGTGAGCCAACCCACCAACTTGTGGTGGGTTGAGCCGGGTTACAAAATTTCTGACTCACCATAAAATGAGCTGGGTTGGATTCACTCATTTTCAACCCGGCTCGTGGTGAACCAACCCGTGTGAGCTAGGTTGGCTTACTTTAACATGTCAGTTAGATGATAAAAGGAAAAAGAAGAAAAAAAATCGAGAGTTCAATCCCTATTAAAAATTTAGAAAGAAAGGTGAATGTTGTCAGTTCAACTTTTCTCACTAATTCATAATATAAATGAGGTTTAAATATGTTTTTGGTCCCTTAACTTTCAGTGAATTTTGGAATTAGTCCATTTTGAAACTTTGAACCAATTTAGTCCTTCATCTTTTGAAATACGTGGATTTAGTCCTTTTAATCAAATTTTGTAA
>Ga0214542_1004494_pt1 | contig 27623 bp, 10 predicted proteins | sample CNSS1metaG_FD_160096 | JGI IMG/M metagenome (GOLD analysis project Ga0214542, IMG submission 160096) | Root nodule microbial communities from cowpea collected in UCLA plant growth center, Los Angeles, California, USA - CNSS1 | ecosystem: Host-associated > Plants > Roots > Nodule | place: USA...
TAAAAAAAAAAAAAATAGTAAATATATATATATATATATATATATATATATATATATATATATATATATATATATATATATATATATATATATAATTTCGAGATAACTAAACCTTTGTAATCAAATGGCTTAAAATATATTCTAATATATATCTAGATATACAAGAAATAAAATCATATATAATTGATGGTTCAACCAATTATTAACCGATGGGACGTTGATAGAAACCTTCATTATATGAAGCAATAATAGAGAGAGAAGAAGCTGTAATATGCATGGACGGAGAGACCAAGCCAATGATAGAGACCCACCACAGAGTCACCAAACCGCCTCTTTTGTGGAAAACAATGTCTTTCTGTCTAATAAAAAAAATATTTTTTACTATATATTTTTAAATGTTGAATTTTTTTTTTCTACTAGAAAAGCATATTTTAACTCAGTTACACTGAACAATCAAAATACTTTTTTCTAAACAAATATGTATCGTGATTTGTTCTTAGGTAAGAATAAACCTGAAACAAAGCTAAAAGGAGACATAATGCAGGTAAGAATATTGATGGTCTCGTGATGATGAGATATGAAATGACCCAAAAATTATTACGAGGAAAGTGGATGAGTAAAAATCAAGGATAAGAAAATAAATGTGCGTTTTCAATTTTATAAATATTGTCTTGAATCACCTTATGACAATTTAAGTGTAATATTATACTACTATTGGAAGCAAATAATATCAAAAGAATAAAAAAAAAATACTATCAAGATAACGTATTGAAAATGAACATTTAAATGTTTTAGATGGTTCACTTTTTAAAGACTTACATCCAATATATGAAGTTGGATTCAGTATATCTTATCTAAGAGGTTTCTATATGATTAATATAGTTTAGATAATTCAGTAGTAAATTGTTTGAATTGTCTAATGTGACATCGTCTAATGTTTACTCAATTATGCTAACAAACATTTGTTCATGTATCTTTCTGAAAAAATTATACAGTTATTTTCCTACTAAGTATATATGATATTAAGATCTTATTATGACCACACACACACACACACACACACATATATATATATATATATATATATATATATATATATATATATTTTAAATAACCATTATAACTAATCATTTTTTATATGAAAAAACAATAAAGAATCAATCAAAAACTATTCAATTATATATATATATATATATATATATATTTATTCAATATGTTATTTTTAAATAAATACGGGAGATAAGTTTAACTTTATTAAAAGTATAAGAAAGATGAGTACCATTTTATTAAAAAAAAGCCTATATTGGCTATTTTATAAACATTTAAGGAAGGAATATGGTAATTTTAAAAGCAGAAAAGTAAATGAAATTTAGAATATATTTAGGAAAAATAAGTGTAACTTTCTTATTAAATTGTGTAAAAGATTATTTCTTAATCGTGTTGACATTAAAATTTATGTGAAATATTAGAGTCTTAAAGAAAGTACTAAAAGAATATAAAAGAATATTATCAATGAAAAGGTATTAATCACATGAATTTTTAGTTGATCAATATCTACATTCAATTTAGTCTAAATAAATCACATATACATATAAAGCAACAATGACCATTCTTTTAAAGCATAATTCATTTGTATATCACTATTGAAAGACTTCTAGTTCAACTTGATAAAGACCTTGATGCAAAATCCATGATCAAGACTATTTTCTTTTCAAAAACAATGTTATAATATAACCTATGTTCAATGAATATAATATAACACTTTAAAATTGCAAAAAAATGTTTGTTGTTATGTAAAGTATACATTTGTTTAAGTTCATACTCATTTTAGTTCGCATCCTACCTAAATTCGCATCTCGAAAGGAAAAATCCTCGGATCAATAATTTTGTGACTTTACTTTTAGAAAAAATCACATAAAGTCATCTAATGACTATTTTTTATTCGTTCACGTGTAATTGACGATTGACGAAGAAAAAAATTCTCAAATCAATAATTTTCTAACTTTATTTTTAGAAAAAATCACATAAAGTCATTTGATGACTATGTTTTATTCGTTCACGTGTGATTTACGACAAACCATTTTGTGAGATGCGACGAAGGTAAAGAACACCCTTAGCTTGATTTATGTAACGTCCCAAAAAAAATGTATAACCTCAAATTAACAAAACGTCGCATACATAAATAATTAGAAAGTACGAAATTTGGAATATGAAGGTATACAATACACCAAACACGTCCTTAACAAAAATAGCAGTACCACACTACCTAACAGAAAGTACAATAGTTCCAAAAGTAGTGCAAGGTCTTGTCCAGGACAAGAGAATCATAAACTAATAAATCTCCTTCAGTTGAGGGCTCTAGAGTGAGCCCCATACTCGTCCATAACTATCAAGTTGCAGCATCCTTATTGTCATTACCACTGCCAGGGGTTCTCACATATGCTCACATCAATAAGATTAATGATCATCGCAATGGAGAAAACCACACACAAACATACAAGCAAGCAAAAGGGTAAGCTAATGTAAAAGATTCTTATATTCATAACACTTAACATGCAAGTTCATAGTCAAGCATAAATAACAGACATCCACACATAAAATACCAAACCATTTAAGACTCCAAGACTTGACTATCCGGATACGTATAATGAGGCACCACCACTAGACCCGTGGAGTTATGTCATAGTAGTGAGGCACCACCACGAGGCCTTCGTGGAATTATGTCCTGACCTTGAGACACCACCACAATATCCTCGTGGAATTACGTCCTGATGTTGAGGCACCACCATGAACTCTCACCCTGAGGTTCATGGAATTAAGTCCAATAGATGAGGCACCACGAACTCTCACTAGGAGGGTCCATGGGATTACGTCCATTAAATGAGGCACCACCATGAGCCCTCACTACAAGAGTCATGGAATTACGCCCTACTCATACTTTGTACATGTTTCACCAACCAATCAGGATGTTTCCATAAATACTAATATCATGTCGATTTGTGTATGCATCTAAACAACCAAAGATGGAACTCATACCTCCCAACTCATACACAACGTAGCAACATCTTATTCCCATCTCAACCTCATACATAAATCACGGTATCATCCATCAAACTTTTCTAGTAAAGCATTTAAGTCAGGCCAGCAAGCAGCCACATCAATAAACCATTCACATTATAGCACAAAACATGTCCTAGTCTCGCTCAGGCGAGAGAGGTCCTCTCGCTCAAGCGAGCCCCTTCTCGCTTAGGCGAGGGCTCGAGTAGTGGAACAATGGCTTCTACGATTTCTCGCTCAGGCGAGACCTCCTCGCCTGAGCGAGATTACACCTTGCTCAAAACGATGACCCGTCGCCTGAGTGACAGTTCGAGCAGAAGGTCCTAGGCGAGACACTCTCGCTTGGGCGAGAAAACCAGTGCTCACCACTGCTCACTCGTGCAAAACGCAGAAACAACACCAAGGATCACATTTTAACCAATACCAAGCAATTAAATCGCGAGCACACCTCAAGAATATGACTTAAACTCAGAAAAGCATACTAAAAACATTAATCGAAAACCCTAGCTTCCCTTACTTGGAAGAAGGCTATCAAAGACTCGTACACCCAACCAGCTGAGCATAACAGCTCTAGAGGCATATTTGTGAGCTGGAATAAGTGAAGCAAAGAGAAAATAAGGTTATCATGGCGAACCTTTGTTGGCTCACGAAAACAAGATGGGAAAGAACGAAGATTAGCTAAAAGAACTTATGTGGGATAGTGGAACAGGAAAAAGGTCGAGTAGTTAGCTTGAAGATGAGGGAAGTCAAAACCCTAACAGAGCTCTGTAACGAAGAGAGAGTGTTTGAGAGTGAGCTGTTTGCCAAGTACAAGCAGAATGGGAAATGAAAGGGTAGCTTAAGGTCCTGAAGCCTCCAAGTGGGCTGATCTTAGGCCCACTAAAAGGCCAAGCTCTAAACCTTTAAGGCAGTGAGAAAAGGGGCTTTACAATTTAAATGATCAGATGATAAATAAGGAAAATCTTTCAACTCGTTCATATTGACATAAAGGTTAATAACACTATCTAATGATTTGAAGATAACATTGTGTTAGTCAACTTCATCTAGATCAATTTCAAACTCACTATCTTCGATTCAAGATAAGATCTCTATAACACAACTTCATTCATGGATTATTCGATCTCTTCTATAAGATTATATTTGAATGACTTTTTCATCAACTATGTATTCTCGAACAATAATTAGCATGGACTATGGTTTGAATTGCTTCAACAAAGCAATAATCACCAAGTCCTGACGATCATTCAGAGGTAGACCTTGGCCTTTGGATTTCGTGCCTCCATGATTGCTTATTGTTTGTAATCGTTTGTAATCAGACAACTTGCTTTTTCATTTCTTTTTTAGAAAATAGATGGTTTATTATATGACCATTGTTTTGAAAATATTTACTTAATATAAATATTTTTTAAATTAGTTTTTAGGAAATATTTTTATTTTTAAAAATATCTTTCTTTCAATTTTAGAAATTAACTATTATTTTATTATTAGTAAAACAAGATTGAAATATGAAAAATATTTTATATTCTATTATATTTTATTATATATATATATATATATAAAATATATAAATAAAATAAAATAACATTATATCTAATAAAATTTCTAACATTTATTCTATAATTTAAGTATATGATCTATAATATTATATATTATAATTATACAATTCTTAAAATTCCATAAATTCGTATCAAATTTTCCATTAAAACCCGGATTTAAACAAATATATATTATAACAGGTTTCACAACTCCTTTATAAATATTTCAACAACAAAAATTAGACTATAATAATAATAAATAATCAATTATGTAGGTAATCATATTATTAGAAAAACTATTTAATCAATTATTCACTTATTATCTATTAACTTATCACTTTTAGTAATAAATTGAGTATACAAGATCGTCTGAAAACTTGATATTTTAGATCATTTAAAGAAAAATATACATAAATCATTACTGGTTAATAAAACTACGAAAGTTGACGTAGATATAATATATTTTAATATATGATTTACAGTATTCATTGTTCTCTATTCATTTGTTTTGGTAAGACTGATGCTTTTAATTAAGTGAGGATTCTATACAGGATTATTTTTTTAAATATATATATATATATATATATATATATATATATATTATAAAATACAAATTTGTACAGTTTGTACACTAAAAAACATTATATAAAGTCAAGAATATAAATAATTAATAATTATCAATAAAAAAATACTACAACATTTGTATTACATGCACAGTAATTGAAATTTTCTAGAAACACTTTATTCTAACATTATCATTATCTTCTCGTATCTTCTCAACATTTCTAAATTGTCATCATGACTTTCCACTTTCACAATTGTTACCGCCAATAATTTGAAATTCTACTTTCATCATATAAAAATACAAAACAAACAGCAAATATTATAAAAGAACCAAGTGAAATAAAATGTTCTCACAAAAAAAGTGTGATACCTAATTTCCCCATGACTTTTTAATGCATAATTGTTTCTCTTCCAAACCCATACCATTCTCATTCTTTCATCTTATTTTCTCCACATGAATTCACTCTGAATACTTTATATTTTCCTTGAAACTTCAATTTTGTATGTTGAGAAAATATAGGAAGAAGATAGACATAAATGTTAGCATTCTTGCAAAAAGATCAATATCATTTGATTCCACTCACCTGGAAATGTTCACAATTTTTTCATTCCTCAACCTCAATATTCTTTTCCTATACAAAAATATAGGAAGGGTATCTTCAATACATTGCAACTAACACCCTTGGCATTCACTTTGTGTAGCATTTACTCAAATATATCTAAATATAATTTTGAAAAAATTGATCTTTAACTCCAAGAATTTGAAAAGTCTTGTAATGATTTTTTTAACCATATTATTAGACTTTGAAGAAGTTTAACTTGACTTTTCCCTTTTTCCATGAAAACCTTAAGTTTCGTCCATTCAATCCCTCAAGCCTTACATTATAATTATAAACAAAAATCATGTTAGAGATCCTCTTTTATTCAACTTTTGAGTTCTCATTAAAATAATCAAGTTACTTACTTTTCATTACATTAAAATCTACACTCAACATGAATGATAAAGTTTCAAGTGATTAAATGGTTTTCCTTCATAATCAATCTTAAACTTTAGATATTTTTTGTTTTTTGTCACAACGACTTATCTCTGGTAAATCACTTTGTTTATTGTTGATGATTTTGGGTGATTTTTTTTTATTCTTAACATTATAATGAAGCAAATTGATATAAATGGGAGAGTTAGTTATCCTAGACATCGACATTATAAAGGATGACATACATCTCTTAAGTAAGTTCATCCATGTGAAATTATTTGACACAAATTAATGAAATCCTCCTTTAAAAAGATTCTACAATTCTTTAATGAATGTGGTTACAACTATTCAGTCTCATACTCTTATCACTTTGATATTTCTAAATTGCTTTCTTGACCTCTTCTTCACTAAAAGGTATTACCCATTATGTGTTATCTTTCTCTAAGATTTGGACAAAATTTACCATCTAACTTTAGCTTCACAACTTGTCTTTTTAGTGAGGAACATTTTAGAATTGAGTTGTTGATAATAAGGTGAGTTTTTTTTTTTAATACTAAAAGCTTATCGGTTTGTATTGTTGCGGGTGGCAACAATTGTCCCGTGGCAGAGGCCGGGTGTAGTGGCGGAACTTGAAAAAAAACTTAGGGGTGTCAAATTAAATTTTTTTCAAATTCATTATACGTAACTCTGAGAGTTTTAGATAGTTGTTTTTCGTAATCTTTAATTTTTGGATTTTCATGAATTTTTTCAAGTTTAATTGATGTACATGTCTTCTTAAAAAAAATTAATTATTTTACTCTTTATCATAATTTTTCTATTATAAAGTTACTACCCCTCACCTATTTAGAAAAATATGAATTTGTCACTACCCAGCGATACACAGTAGATAAATTTATCACATGCAAGAAAAAAAACATATGCTTAAAAAAGTACAAAATAAACCAGTTCAAAAGAATAAATTAATTGATCTAAAATATTTTTTAACTCATCAATTTTATTGTGGTGTAATTTTATTTTGAAAAAGAAGTGATATTGAAGGTAAGAACTGATATAAATAATAGATATGAAAGAGAGATGGATATACAAATTAGAAAAATGAAAAAAAAGGAGAAAAAGAAGAGAAAGTATACATGAGATTTTAAGAAAAAACTTAAATATAAATAATATAATAATATGAAATAAATAATTTAAATATATATGAAAAATTAAATGAAAAAGAAATATTGGGGGAGTCGTGGCTCCCCTATGTCAAGCAGAAGGTTCGCCAATGGCCGGGTGGGCCGAGTCACAATCGAATTATGACGTTTGGGCTCATACGCTCTTAAGTAGAAAGAGTTGCGTATTGACTAATAGCTATAAATTTTGGCCCAGTGATAAACGCTCAATCCAACATGTATTTGTTTGACATATTGGAAAATCACAACTCGTGATTTAGGATTAGATGTAATACATTTATTTAGGCTAAATTAATATAAGATCTTGACTTTTTTATTCCTTGATAAGTTGATGTTTTAAATTTTCTATTAAAGTTCTAATAACACATATTTTAAAACATACCACATTGTAATTAAATTTATTTAGAAACTATAAAACCATGAGATTAAATGAGTTGTAAGACCTATAAAAAAATCCAAATAAGTTTAATAATAGATGGTGTGCTCAGTGGCGGAACTTGGACTAAAAATGTAGGGGGCCAAATTAGATTTGTTATATATAATTTTTTTTTAGAAGAAAAACTCTTCATTTTTTCTCTTCATTTCCTCTCCTTAAAACAAACACACATAATAGTAGAATTCAAAAAAATATTACTATCATTCGCTATTATATCATGCTATTATATCATTATACCAAACCATGAATACCATTTTAGATAAGTCATTCGTATCTCATCAATTTGATTTCTGAGAACTTTAGAGATTTATTTTTTATTGTCTTAAATTCTTGGTTCTTATTAAATTTCTCAAGTTTAGTTAACGTAAATGCATTTTTTTCATCTTTATTAAAATCTTCCTCTTTGAAAAAAAGGAATCAATTTACTTTTTATCATAATCTTTCTAATATAAATTTATCACCACTCGCCTATTTAGAAAAAATAAAATTTATATTCACAAATCACAATTATCACAATGCAAAACATAACAAAACTCATACTACTTTAATTAAATAAGCAATATTGTATAAATTCAAAAATTAAAAAAAAATACCATAGGTAGCGATACATAAATCATAATAAGATACTAATCTTGATATGTGAGAGATCATGCAAGAATTTGTATTTATCTCTCTTCACACACTTTCATAATAATTTACATGATAGAAAGATTTTATAATCAAATAAAAAAAACCTAATCTCTTTTATAAATTAATGTCTCCGTTAAAAAAATTTATTTATCTTTTATTATAATTTTTCATAATATAATCTTAATATAAATAATATATAATATAATTTTAAAAAATATATAAATATATGTAAAAAAATTCAAAAAAAAAAAATGGGGGAGTCGTGGCTCCCCCTTGTCATTACCTAGTTCCGCCAATGGGTGTGCTCAAAAGTGTATGTTAAAGGATAAGTTATTAGTTTCACTAGTGAAATGCATCTTTCACCATTGAATTGATGTTGATTAAAGTAAAACCCGACATAAAGAAAAAAAATGTATGGTGGTACTTTTGCTAATATATCCTACTTTACACTAGTTGAAAAAGACTTTTTATATCAATTACATAAAATATAGACAATATAGAAAATTTCCACTTTCTATACCGGTTATAGAATTGATATAGAAAGTGGACATTCTATACTGGTCCCACAACCGGTATAGAAAGTGTCTGTGTTAGACGTGATAGTGAATATGAACTTGCTTTTCACTCTCGTTGTCTTCATAAGTCTAACGTGGGACCCTGGCGATTCGTAGAATAGACTCAACTCTGATTCGGTGTGCGCTCCCACCCGCTCCATCATTGAGAACCCCCATCACCTTCCACTTTTACTCCTTTAGCTCATTTCTCTTCTTCAGTCTTGTTGCACTCGCGCTCAAGCAAGACATTCGCCTTTCCCGTACTACCTCTTTCCATTAACTCGTCGCACCCAAACACCTTGTCACGCCACACTTCCATACGTGTCATAATGCTTTTCTTCATATTAGGAATCCAAGTGTGAGTCTAAGTCTCACATTGGCTAGAAATGAGAAAGTAGAGCACTATATAAGAATAAAGACCCATAAACCCATTGCCTTACCTTGTGTTTGGATGAAGCATTTTAAAAATGCTGAGAAATTGAAATGATTTGTATTTGAATTACTTGCAATTAAATTCCCTTCATTTTCTAAATAACTTGCTGGATAAATAAATTAAAATACCTTGCATTTCAATTTATTGTTTGAATAAAACAATTGAATTTGTTGTGAAATAAAATTTTATTTTAACAATATTTATTTTAGGCTTAATTATGTTTTGAGTTCATGATAAATTTGGAAACAGGTCTGCCCGATCAATTTGTGTCGTTGGGCCAGCCGACCTGGCTCGGTTGTCGGCCAGTCAGTACCGCTTGGGTCTTCAAGTCGATAGGGCCCCTCTAGGTCGTTGGGTAGGTCGGTCCCGTCTAGGTCGTCGAGTCGGTTAGGCTTGTATGATCGGCAGGGCGATAGGGCCCATATAGGTCGTTGAGCTTGTTCGGCCCGTCTAGATAGCCGAGACCGTTTGAGTCATCGGGCCCACCCCACATGTATGAGTCATTGGACCTGCCTGACCCGTGTGGGTGGTTGGGCCTGACCGAATTTTGTGGGTTGTTGGGCCCGCCTAACCTATTTTGGTCGTCGAGTTCGCTTGACCTGTTTGTGTCGTCGGGCCAGCTCGGTCCGTCTGGGTCGTTAGGCCCACCCGACCCATCTGGGTCTGGGTGTGAGGTTGAATAAGAAGAATTTCAAATTTCACCTATTTTGAGGGTATTTGAATTTCTACTAATTTGGCAAATTGAAATACTTCAAAAAAATGCTTGCATTTGAAATGCTTTTTAATTTCTCTTTTCAAACAAAGCATTTCGTTACAAAGAAATTTAAATTCTTCATAAAAATGAATTGCTTCATTAAAATACCCTATCCAAACACACCATTAAGGTTTTGGATTGAGAGTGATGTCAATGCCTTATGTGGTTGAGCTCAGGTCTCATTGGTGTTGTATCTCCCCAATGAAACCCCTCTGTAATCCTAAGAAGTGGTATCAAAGCCGATGGTTAAACCGGATCAAAAGAGTGCAGTATGGTCCTAGTATTGAAAGTCTTCCTGGCAAGGGTTCCAGATAAGCGTGTCTCGTTAAGAAAAATGATGGTACAAAAAAGGGCAAAAAAAGGAGTACTCGTGGTTGGGAATGCTTCCGCTAGAGGGCGAGTGTACCAATGTGGTTTAAGGGACTCACCCTTGAGGTGGAGATTGTTAGAAATCCAAATGTGAGTCTAAGTCCTACATTAGCTAGAAATGAGAAAGTAGAGCACTATATAAGAATAAAGACCCATAAATCCATTGTCTTAAGGTATAGGTTGAGAGTGGTGTCAATGCCTTATGTGGTTGAGCTCAGGACTTATTGGTGTTGTATCTCCCCAGTGAAACCCCTCTATAATCCTAACACTTCATAGTGGGATTTGTCCTTGGCTACTCCTTTCCAATGCTTGCCCTTGTTAACATCGTGTAGATCTGTGGAACTCTTGCCTGTGGAAGCTCGTACACCTATGTCTTCGCCGTTCCATTTGTCTTCGTTGTCCCTATTGCAACACCAGGGAATGTCGGCGACAACAGTCACAGGGGGCAGACGATCACTTTGTAGACCAAGAGCAGTGAGCGCGAGATGAAAGCTAGAAAAGAGAACTATGTGTGGGAAAGTGAAGTGAAAATATATGTTTCCAAAATTAATATATATATATATATATATATACAAGAAACTACTAATCCAATTATAACTAGAACTGATATAGAAAGTGTCTCTTAAGTACATTTCAGTCATAAAATGTTATTTTTGCACTAGTGGTAATGTCACTCAAAGTAACTATTACCCTTTTATGTTTGACGTATGAGATGTGACGTAATTTAACAACATTGTTTCATTTTCTTCATTGTACTTTTATTGTAAATATTGATAGGAATAGTGGCACAATGATGTTTTGGTTTATATTATGCCACATATACATTATATCATGGTGAAAATTTCTCTATGATCAAAATGTACCATCTCTTTCCCCTTTTATAAATGTACATTATTGAGATAATATTCTATATTTTCATTATATTGTTGAAATTAAAATCATGGTTAATTTTGGGGTCTCAATCATGACTAATTCATGAATGTCTTCATTTAAATGGTATTCATTATTTTCTATTAATATTAGAATTTTGAGAAAAAATTAAACTTAAATTAGGTCTAAAGGAGTAAATATATGATTTAGTTTAATCACTACTGAATTAGATTGTTTTTTTTTTGTCTAGTTTTATACTTTATTGTTATGCAATTTAGATTGTAAAAAAATTTTAAAATACAAGGACTAATTAATTATTTTAATCCTTAGGATTGAGTAATGATTTGGTTACTAGAAACATTACAAAGTTTTAAGGGATTTTTATGTTAAACATTTTAGTCATACAACTCTAAGTCATGTAAGTGATATATCCATATATGTTTTTTGACATTATAATAATTACATCTAACCAATAATTTCATTGTAATAGGTGCATCAATATATTGAGTATAGAGTAGGGAAAATGAAAAATACATACTAACACTAGTGAAAAATAGGTATTTTAGATTGGTTCTCGAGTGCATATTACATCAGTTCCACAACCGATGTAATATGTGCTGATGTAATATGTTGAAGACATATTATATCAGTTATGGAACAACCTATCTAATACCTTTAACAAAAAAAAGCATTTTCAAAAGTGATTTCTACGTATTGTTGCATTGTTGGCGAATCTACTACAATGGTTTACAGAGGCTGATGATGATGCTCGCGTCTACTCCGACGAAGGCTGATGATGGCACGACACTGCTTTACTACATTTTGGGTCCAGGTAGGTCATTTGCGAGGTGGCGCTCGAATGGTGTTGTAGTGGCTCATTGTCGATCTGACTCACAAGTTGTGTTTTTCGATGCTTCTAGTGATGACTCGTGGAGCTCCGATGACGTTTGAGGTGGTAAGGCACATGAGTTGAAGGTGGCGACAACATTGACAATGAAGCTAGCATTGTTACGATAGTGGAGATAAGGCAGACCAACATTTGTGATGAATGAGAAAGGGATGACTTGAAAACTAAGGTTTTGGGGCTTCAAAGACGGGGTTTCGAAAATGAGAGAGAAGAGAGTTGAAGAGTGAGAAAAACTTGAGGGTTGCATTGTGAGAAAAGAAGGTACTTGGTGAAAAATGAAAAATGGGTTTCACGCATGGTAAAGAAGAAGGCATATTAGATCGATTGTTTTTTAACCAATCTAATGTTAACATATTAGATCACTTCCTTTTATCACTGATCTAATATGTAATTATTAGATGGATTCCCACTACAACCGATCTAATATAATTTTCAGTATTTACAAAATTGTCAACACATTTTGCATTACATCGGTTCCTCTATAACCCATTTAATAGCATGTTCTAATATTCTATTTTGCATTAGTGTAAAAGATTTATATGAGGGAATATGCAAATATCACTTTGGGGCAAGAACCATGGTTATTCGAATACTAAGAGTCAGACACTATTGGTAAACCATGAAGGTAGATTGTGATGAGTATGTTAATAAGTGTATACCATGTCAAACATTGCAGAGTAATGCACACTAAGCAAGAACAATTGCATAACATCTCCTCATGGCTTGATACGACCAAATGAAGATGGCTAGAAGAATTGTTAGAAGTTTTTTGTGCATATAAGTGCACCCCCAATCCACCATGCAAGAAATTCCTTATAGCCTAACGTATGGAACAACCACCATGACCTCGATTGAAATTGGAGAACCATCATCTCAGCAGATGCAATATGAAAAGCAAGATAACAAAGAATGTCACTTGACCAATCTAGATTAGCTATGCGAGCTAAGACAAAAGGCAAATAAACAAAGGGTAATAAGGAGATACTACATGAAGGTGAGACTAAGATCCTTCCACAAAGGCATTTTGGTTAGGAGAATGGCTCGAAGAGAAGCCCAATTGTTGGGATGAAGTTTATTCGGAGCCGCTTTCAGAACCCTCAACACCTCCAAAGTCAAGTTATCAAAAGGGAGTCAAATGTTAAGACTACTTATTAAAGCCAGATAAATAAAAAACAAACTTTAAAGGATAACCTCTCACCCATGACAAACATTATGTATTGTACTAACCTCATTGGTTGATATGATATCACAATCCTCATCACCCTTAAGAAAATCAACATTATCCCCGAAAGTCTTAATAGTGAATGACCATCGGTAAAAAAATATTCCCTTACTCTAGGGTCTTCCTACTTATACCCACTACGAAAACATAAGGTACCATTGACCCTCTCTTTGGTCGAGGTACTAGGGGAACCAACATTATCATTGTTATAAAACCTTGATGAGGGCCTTATAAACTTACCGAATGTCTCCTTCCTCGCAGGCGACATATTCGGTGAGTCAGAAAGAGAAGGCTATGCAAGCATAGCAAATTGAAAGTCGTTGAACCACTATATAACATATGGATATCTTGCTTATCAGTACCATAAAAGTAACGTCCATGACAACAAACTTATAACATAAAGGAAGAACCTACCCATTATTTCTAGTCCACACTAATCATTAGATCAATTTCAATCTAACAGTTCTACACGTTATCCCACTTACGTAAGAGAGGCCATCATGACCAACTAAATCTTCCTATGATCCTACTTCAAGTCCCATCATCTTCAGCATCCTTGGGATCAGAGAGCTACCATACAGGAGGACTAGCAAAGAGGTAAAAGAAATCAAATTTCATTTGCACAAAATTAAACTTCAGACCACTAAACACCGAGCATGGTGGCATTGCCTTAAATGGGACCTATAGGGTGTAAGTCGTAGAGGACGACATCATCTCGAATCAAATATGCCAAATAAGGTTAATATGATAATAGAATCAAACATAGTTAATCAAGGATTAAGGAAAAATTAGAATACATTAGATGGCAAAAGATAGGCTTGACCTAGCCAACATAGACTCATTCAAGTAAAAACCCATAATAGTTATATAAAAAGGGACTATTAATGATGTATGACTGTTCACTCCATTTTTACCACATTTATTATTGTACGTACATATCTTACTTGAGTGTTGGACTGTAATTGGAGGCACCCCTCTAGTGAATAAGATATTGGATTAAGTCGAGAGGATCATAGATCAGGTTAAGAGATGACTAGTACAACTTGATCATGAGAAAGTAGATTGACTGCGTTTTGAGTGGACATATGGAGTTCAAAGAGTATGTTGCTCCATTAAAAATAATAACGATTAAACATACAAAAGTTAAAGTAATAGTTAATAAAATCCACCAAATAATAAGTAAGGAACTATAAATCTTAATTTAGGAAATGTAATTATGAGTGTAAACATGATAATTAATTATATATAAAACCTTCAAAATCAAGAACATAACATAAAGATAAATGTTGATTACTCGTGAGAACATAAACTTTCACCGTGAGCAAATTTGTTAGAAGTGGGCTTTAAGTCTAACTCAACCCTATAAAATCAGCTTGTAAGGTGAGGATTGCACCCACTTATATATTCTGAATTAGCCTTATCTCTAGTCGATGTGAGACTTCCAACAAAATTGAATGTTGTTTAAGAAAAAAAAATGGTGTAACATACATTTAAATTATTTTATTTTTGTTTCATTTTTTCCTGCTGCTTATTAACAAATTTTTATGTCATGTGCACGATATGTTCGATGTGTCTCACATTATTTTTTTTTCTCTACTTGTATATATTCTATACCTCTAATCAATTTTTTTTTTTTATCTCACCCATCTTATTTATAACTTTACTTCTATCATTTCCGTGAAATAGATATAACTTTTTATTCTAAGTTTAATTTGTCGTTTTATCTGCATAATAATATCTATAAAAATAATATTTTTAATTCATACACATAAAGTTAAACCTAGTATGAATGTGAAGACCGAAAATAAATGTTTGTGAGCGTAAAATTAAATGAAAAGAAAAATACAACTATAAAAACTAATTAAATTGTTAAACGTGGATTTCATAGCTAAGGCACTATAGTCTATATATTCCCCTGTTTACCTAGTCGTCCCATTGTGACCCCATTATCTTTTTGCTTGCTTTCTCCATCAGCCACTTTTTTCAAGCACGACCAAGCCCCGTCCAAATCCATCGTACATCACACCGAAACTACTTCTTCAAACCTTCCACCGTCCTTCATTTCACCAACACAAACCATATACCTTGCATTGCATGCGTTTGCGTTGCGGCTATCTGTGGAACAACACTTTATAATTTCATTATTCTCTCATCATTATCACCATTTTCTCATCATCATGCATCGTATCTGCTACTAACTCTGCATAGGAAACAACCTTAATTACTGGAAAGGTGTATTTACACTATAAACCTATATATCTTAAGTCAGCAACATAGACCACTCTTGACAAGGACCTCAATACCTAAGACAATAATACTGTCGGAGTGCCACCGTCCACAGACCATATATACAAAGAAAACTTCGAACACAAATATATACAAAAAGATTTTTTTTTAATTTGTTTTCCTTTGCTGTCTCTGATTTAGGCACTGTCTTGAATATACGCTATCTTCTTCTGAGTTCTTTCTCCACAGGTCTATTTTTTGATACTGGTATGATTAAAATCCTTGACTTCTGATGCATAGAGAATGGAATGGGTACCATGCCCTAGACTAAACCTTGAATCACACCATGCAGAAATGGCATCACACCAGAAGGACCACCGCCGGGAAGGCAGTCCCACATCGGTGGATTTCAAACTTGCTTTCACTTTTGGCTATATAAAGAGTTTTGTTTGGTGGAATCTTTTAACAATTACAATATTTTATTCTCTTTTTAATATTTTCTTTGTTTTTTTTTTAAGAGAAACAATTTCATTGCATGCAAAATTGTGAACTATAACATCTCAATTAATTTCAGACTTTGTAATCCATCAAATATATTAAAACTTTATTTTAAAAATAGAATAAGAACACAAGAAAACCAAATCAAACTCACGTATGTACTTAAAAAATAAAGTCTATTTCTAAAATTTATCCTTAATACAAATAGTTATAATATGGTACCAGCACAAAAATTCCTACTAAAAATTTCTTGATTTGCAACACTATCTGTACATCGATCTATTTGTGAGATACTATAACTATATAGATGAACAAATTGTAAGACGACTTAACCATCTCCCTCTCAGTTTCTAGAAACAATATACACAATATACCACCATTAGTAAAAGCTTGCTAGATAAGCATGAAATAACTTTCTTGTTGCAGGATACGTCAATTTTTCTGTAACGGAGGTTAAGGAGGTTGAGTATCAATTGAATCATAGCCCCTGAATCATTATGCTCTATTAGGGTTACATCTAGATATGTCAAAATGGCTTTCAACTTCTGAGCTAATCTGGTTTACTATGGGTTTGAAATAGATTAGGTTGAGAAAAATTTAATTTTTTCAAAAGTGGATTGAACTAAACCTAACTCACTTAACTCACGGGTTAAACGAATTTGAGCTGGGTTGAGATGGATTGACCTACTTAATCCACCAACAGTTTTTTATAATTGTTTTAAATTTTTTTGTTATAACTATTTAATACCTGTAATTATATATGCTCACAATTTCATTTTTTTAAATGCTAGAATGTTGTTGAATAATATTTGAATAGTTTGAATGCTTAATTAATTTGTTTGTTAAGTTATATACATTTATACTTTAATCTTTAGCTATTATCTTTATACTAATATTTTGAGACTTAGGTAAACACTTTTATCAACTATTATAAAAAATAAATTAAGTCAATTAACTCTCATTCTAATGCAATAAATATACTAAATAAATTGCAAAAAAAATAAAAATTGTAACTGAATCAATCCAATAACCAACTAACTTGTGGTGGGTCGAACCAGATTGCAAAATTTCTGACTCATCAAAAAATGAGTTGGGTTGAATTGGCTATTCTTTAGCTCAACTGTGGTAAGCCAACCCATGTGAGCTGGGTTGGCTAACTTTGACCCTCCTAATTGCATTTGACTACCGGTCATAGCTTTTGGCCTAGTGATTTTTATCCAAGGTTCTCACATATTTTGATTTTCGTGTTTAATATCATGGTTGTAACCAATTCTAGTCAAGAGAAACTATAACATCCACAAAAACTTTACAATGCAATACTTTCAATATACAACATATATTAGGATTATATTGTAAATATATAAATATTTATTTTTAAACAAAAGTTAAATTCCACATTTGATCCATATTTTCATTCAGTTTTGTCAATTTAGTCCTAAAATTGTTTTTTTGTTCAATGAGAGTCTAATTTTTAGGAATTTTGTTCAATTTGGTCCTTTTTTTGTTAACTCCATTTAAATGATTAGCGATAATGAACAATGACTATGACATGTCACTTCGTGGTTTTTTTTTTTAATTTAATTTATTTTTTAATTTTTTTTAATTTATTAAAAAAATGTTCACGTGTCAACCCAACAACATGCCATATGTCAGAGTAATGTTTTATATTCAATTTAATCTCTATATTCGTTATTTTTGTTCAATTTAATTCCATTTTTTTTAAATTGAGAAATTTTGTCCCTCTCCAAATTGAAATGAAATTTAATTTTTATATAAATGTTATAATATTTTTATTAAAATTCACATTTTTATTAAATATTTTTGGTTTAGGGTTACAATTGGTTTAAAATTAGGATGTAATTTTAAGGATGACATCGAACTCATTTTACATATTTTATAATTCCAATTTTACCTTTTATAATATTGCTAACTCACTTTTTAATAATAACCGTTATATTAAACTTTTATAAAAACAAACTTTCATCGGTTTCACTTTCTTTTTTTTTTCTTTATCATATAGTTCTTACGCTAATATTCATGTACTTCTTTGTGTTACTTTCAGTCTCGATTTATTAAAATTTAAAAATTGTAGACACAGGTACGATAACACCCATGTTTCTACCATTATAAAAAAGGAGAATTAGAAACTAATGAAACAATTGATTAAAGATAATACTATCATAAAAATTAAAAAAAAAAAAAAAGGTTTCACGTAGGCAAAGCCTTATCCTTCCATTATTTCAAGTAAATAATTTTTTCCTAAAGTTAATAATTCTTCAATTAGATGAGCAATAGAACAAAAGGGTGGACAAAAAAATTCACTTTTTCTTAATCGAATCCACTTTTGCTTTAACCTAGTCTCTTTAAGATCCATTTTCCGAAAAATCTAATCCATATTACTAAATCTGGATTTTAATCTGATCTACATTTTATATATTTTTTGGATTGGATATTCATCCATTCTTTGAATCTAGATTTTCAAATATAGAAAATCCAAAAAATCTAATCCAAATTATCAATTTGAAATCTTACTTGGGTTGGGCTAAAGGTCGAGATGACCCGGTTCAGATCGAAGGTCGAGAGGGGCTGGTCCAGGCCGAAGGTCGAGAAGGTTGGTCCACATAAAGCTTGAGACGAGTCAGTCTCGACTGAAATTCAGCTAAGTCAGCCTTGGCCAAAATTCATCTGAGTCAACCATCGATGAAGTTCGACCAAATAGAGTCGAGTCGGCCCCGGTCAAAATTCGGTCAAGTTGACCCGACCGAAATTCAATCGAATTTAACCAAGTTTACCCTTATCAAAATTTGGCCGAATTCGATCTCAGACGAAATTTTGGCGTATTCAATGGAGTTGATCCCGACCCAAATTTGGCTGAATACAATCAAGTCGACCTCAACCGAAATTCAATCGAGTCGGCCTTTAAAATACATTTTATTGAATATGGATTTCAATCTGATCTACATTTTATATAATTTTATTTTTGGATTAGATACGCATTCTTTGAATCCTAATTTTCAAATATAAAAATCCAAAAATTCAACCAAACTTTACAATCTAAATTCTTATGAGTTGGGTGAAGGTCGAGATGGACCGATCTAGACCGAAGGTCAAGAGGGGTTGGTAACGACTGAAATTCGGTTGAGTCGACCCCTGGTCGAAATTCAATTAAGTCAACCCCAACCGAAGTTCGGCCGAATACAGTCAAGTTGAGGTCAACCGAAATTCGATCAAGTTGACCTGACCGAAATTTAATCGAACTCAATCAAGTTTATCCCAACCAAAATTTGACCTAATTCGGCCACTGACGAAATTTTGGCGTATCAGACAAAAATGGCCCCGACCAAAATTTGGCCGTATACGATCAACTCGACCTTGACCAAAGTTCGACAGATTGGACCTTCTAAATCCATTTTAATGAATATGGATTTCAATCTAATCTAGATTTTATATAATTTTTGGATTGGATATCCCTTCTTTGAATCCAAATTTTCAAATATGGAAAATCTAAGAAATTCAATCCAAATTTTCAATCTAAATTATTACTTGGGTTAGGTTAAAGGTCGAGATGGAGTAACCTAGACCGAAGGTTGAAATGGGCTGATCTGGTACGATGGTCGAGACAAGTTGGTCCATGTTAATGGTTGGGACTGGTTGATCCAAGCTGGAGTTCGGTCGTATAGGCCATCATCGAAATTTAATAGAGTCATCCCAAGTGAAGTTTGGTCAGGTCAACATGACTTAATTTTGCTTGATTTCAGTCGAGTCGACCCGACCACAATTTGCTCGAATTCTGCTGAGTTTACCCCTACCAAAATTTGGCCGACTTCGGCCATAGACAAAATTTTGGCGTAAAAAGCCAAGTTGACCCCGATCAAGATTTGGTCAAATATAGTTGAGTCAACCTTAACCGAAATTCGGCCAAGTCGACATGTAAAATCCATTTTATTGAATGTGAATTTCAATATGATCTACATTTTATATAAATTTTGGATTATTTATCCATTCTTTGAATCTAGATTCAAAAAATATGGAAAATCCAAAAAATTCAATATACATTCTTGGTTGGGTTAGACTAATAGTCAAGATGAACTAGTGTTGACCAAAGGTCGAGACGAGCTAGTCCAGGTCGAAGGTTGAGACAGTTCGATCACGATTGCAATTTGGTCGAGTTAGCCCTAATCAAAATTCAATTAAGTCAGCCCCGACCAAATACTGTTGAGTTAGTCAGGGTCGAAATTCGGTCACGTCAATCCGATAGAAATTTTGTTGGGGAATTCAGTTGAGTTTACCCCAACCAAAATTTTGCCGATTACGCTCGAGTTGACCGCAACTAAAATTTAGCAAAGTCGATCTTTAAAATCCATTTTAACTAATCTGGATTTCAATCCCATCTAGGTTTTATATAATACTTGGATTGATATCTATTCTTTGAATCAAGATTTTCAAATACGGAAAATCCAAAAAATTCAATCTAAATTCTTAGTAGAGTTGAGGTAAAGGTCGAGATGAATTTGGCTAGACCGATGGCAGATACTAGCCTGTTTAGCTTGACTAAAATTCGACCGAGTCGGTCCTTGTCAAAATTCAACTGAGTTAGTCCCAACCGAAGTTCGACCGAATATTATAAACTTGTCCATGGTCGTGTTTCGACCGAGAGAACACGAGCGGAATTTTGTCGAATTTAGTCAAGTTTATCCTGACCAAATTTGGAAGAATTCGACCCCAAATGAAATTTTTCCGTATTTAGCCGATCTCAACCAAAATTAAGGTGAATACGGTCGAGTCAACCTAAACAGAAATTTGGCCGAGTCGACATCTAAAATCTATTTTATTGAATGTGGATTTCAATCTTATTTACATTTCATATAGTTTTTGGAATTAACATTCATTCTTTAAATCCAAATTTTCAAATATTGAAAATATAAAAAATTCAATTCAAATTTTCAATTTAAATTCCTAATTGGGTTGGGATAAAGGTTGAGATGTACTAGCATAGAACGAAGATCGAGATGGACTGATCCAGGCTCAAGGTCAAGAAAGGTCGTTCTCTACTATAATTCAGTCAAGTTGATCCTGATCCAAATTCAATTGAGTCAGTCGTGCTCGAAGCTAAGCCGAAATTTGTTCAATTCGACTCGAACGAAATTCAGTCGATTTCAAAAGAGTTTACCCTAACAAAAATTTGGTCGAATTCGACCTTCGATAAAATTTTTGCGTATTCGAAAAAATTTTGGCTAAATAGGATCAACTCAACCTAGACTGAAATTCGACAGGTTTAACCTTTAAAATCCATTTTATTGAATCTGGATTTCAATATAATCTAGATTTTATATAGTTTTTGGATTGGATATCCATTTTTTGAATCCAGATTTTCTAAAGATGAAAATTCAAGAAATTCAATCCAAATTTTCAATTTAAATTCTTAGGTTGGTTGGGCTAAAGGTCGAGATGGACTAGCCCAGATTGAAGGTCGAGACAGATCGGTCAATGACGAAGGTTAAGATAGACCGAACTATGCCAAATATTAAGACGCATCAGTATCAACTAGAATTCGGTCGACTCGACCCTGGTCAAATTTTGACGAAGTCAGCTCCAACTAAAGTTCGTCCGAATACGGTCTAGTTGGCACCGGCTAAAATTCGATTGAATTCGGTCAGGTCGACCCAATTGTAATTCAATCAAATTTAGCCGAGTTTACCCTAACAAAAAATTTTGCCAAATTTGACCCGAAACAAAATTTTGGCGTATTCGTCTAAGATGTCCCAGACCAAAATTTAGGACGAATACGATTTAGTCAACCTCAACCAAATTTCAGCCGAGTCGACTGTGGCTGAAATTTGATCAAATTGACCTAGACCCAAATTTGAACATATTTGGACTCAACACTAAATTTGGCCATGTTCGACCAAAATTGGCAAATTTCATCACACACAGAATTTGACTATATACAATTGACTCAATCGAAGCCAAATTTGTTCGGATTCTACCAAGTAGGCCTCAACGAAATTCGGCCAAATTGAGTCGAGTTAGGATCGATTGAAATTGGTTGAGTCGACCCAGACCTAAATTTTGTCAAATTAGGTCGCATCAACTAGGGTTGAAATTTGGCCTATTCAGAGTTACCGAAATTTGGTCGTATTGGCCCTAACCAAATTTCCCCTAAATGTGGTCGAGCTGGTCCTAGCCAAAATTCGATCAAGTTCAGTCAAGTTATCCCATGCCAAAATTTGACCGAGTCGGTCCCAAGTTGGCTTGGCCAAAAGTCGATCGAGTCGACCACAACCGAAATTCGATCCGTGTTGAAATTCAACGGAGACAACCCCATCTGAAATTCTGCCAAATTTGATCTTATCGGCCCCAACAACACAAGTTTTAAAAAATTCAATTAAAATTTCTTTTATAAAAAGTGGATTTTGGAGTTTGAACTTAATCCAAATATTTGCATATGAATTTTGAAAAGAAAATGCAAACTAGTTTTGCAGAAAATGGATTTGGATCCAAAATTTGATCCAATTGTTTAGATCTAAAAATAATCTTGATTGAATCTTTAAAATTCCAATTCATAATCATCCCTACTAAATAATTATGAACCCCAAACCTAGAAATATTTCTAGGGAAAATGAATGGGCATAATCACAGTAATAATACACCTAAGTGGAGAAGATAAAAAAAGTTTAATTATTCATTTGATCATTGTTTTAGTCCAAAAGTGTCAAAGTTTAATTTGCATTTTTGATGTTTTAAATTTCTGTCAAGTTTTTCATTTTGATGCTTATCCGTGCTTCCATGTCAGAATTGTAGGAAGCGAAGAAGAATTCACATATTGATGGCAAATGGTTTAATATTATTTCTATTCTAGATTTCTGTATATATAAGTGTTTATTAAACATGTCATGCTATTTTTTTAATCTTAACAGACATTGTAATTGCTAAAGATGGTGCACATTATATTCAAACATTGTCCAAGATGATACTAAGGAACTAAAGAAAAAAGCAGTACAAACACTACAACAAAAATCACTTTAGACAACGGCATAAAATTATGATATAAATTTTAAAAACCATGGTCTAAAGATTAGACCACAATTTTTTAGGTGTGGTATAGGTGAGTGTAGCTATAGGTAATAGACAACGGTTTTTAGTATAACAATATTTTTAAAACCGTTGCTTAAACTTCTCACAATAGACAACAATTTTACATGTTGATTTTATACCTTATATATGTTTTTAGACCACTTTTTACTAGTTTTGCCCACATAGTTTAAAGCAACAATTATATAATCATGGACTTTCATGATATTTATACATCATTTATAAAAATGTTGTTTATTATATGTTTAGGCTACATTTATTTAGCCGTTGTCTATTTTAGTGTGGTCTAAATTATAAATTGTTGTAGTGAAAATACTAAAACTTATTTATTTTGTATATGTGCAATGTTTACTCATTGTAATGAAATGTAAAATTGCCATGCAGGTTTCTATGGTTGACAACATTCGTTGGATGGATCTTAATTAAGTGTGTTATAGTCATTATATTATTAGCCAAAGTATTAAAGTCATCTAATTAATTATATTTATGACTAAGAGTATATATGTCATGAACTATTAATTATGTAGACATCGTATGTAAAATTTGATGAGGGGAATATTGATTTTAGAAAAATGTAACCAATTGAGGTTATATAAATGGATTATAGTCCCCATTTGTAGGCACGTTTTGATAGGGTTTTGATCTAGTTTTGGATCTAGTTCCAATTCGGTTTTGGATCTGGTTCAAATATGGTTTTGGGTTTGATTTTGGTATATAAATAAAAATATTCAAATTTTGGTAGTTTAGCATTTTTTTTATGAGCAAATTGAATCAAGAAGTTAATAAAGTGACCTTTCTTGTATAGATAGTTCATGAGAAATGTTAAATGTTTGTGTTTACGTATATCCATGCGAGTATTTGTCGACACAAAGGAAGATTAATACAGATTGCATACATACCTATGATGTTAAACGTGTCATAATTGTAAGGTTTTTGCTTGTCAGATTCCATTCTAGTAAGGGTATGGCACCCTATGAGGCATTATATGGGAGAAAATGCAGGACACCTTTTATTGGTTTATTCAAATTTGGCAACATTTAGTTTTAGGTCCTAACATAATTCAATAGACTACTGGAAATTAAAATGATTAGGGACAAATTGAGAGAAACTCATAGTAGATAGAAATTTATGCTAACAAGGAGAGACAACCTCTTGAATTTAGAGAAGGTGATCATGTATTCTTTAAAGTCACACCAACCATTGAAATTGGTAGAGTGATGAAATCAAAGAAACTCACACCTCGCTTCATTGGTCCTTATCAAATTCTCAAAAATATAGGTCATCTTGCTTATCAAATTTCTTTACCCTTTTTCTTTCTAACTTTCACGATGTCTAATATTTTTCACGTGTCTCAATTAAGAAAATATATTTATGACTTATCTCATGTAATAAAACCTAATACATTACAATTAAAGGATAACCTTACAATCGACACAATGCATGTACAAATTACGGACAAGAAATTAAGAGCTAAGAGTTTCAGTAGTAAAATTCCTTTGGAATGAAATCATAAGAGACACATCATGGTAATTAGAAGAAAGAATAAGACAAAATTACCCTCATTTGTTTTAGCTAATAAAAATTTTTGGACAAAATTTTCTTTAAGTGAGGCAGAATTGTAACATTAAAAAAAGGGTTAAATATGTTTTGGTCCTTTAACTTTTAGTGAATTTTGGAATTAGTCCATTTCGAAACTTTAGACCAATTTAATCATTCGTCTTTCGAAAAACGTGAATTTAGTTTTTTTAATCAAATTATGTTAGGTTTATTTGATGTTTCGTACACATTTTATGATTGTATTTAAGTTGTTTATATTGTTTGACACATTTTTGTTTCAATGTTAAGTCAAATACTATTATGAAATGCGCTTGAAATGTCAAATAAACTTAACAAACTTTGATTAAAAGGACTAAATTGATCTAAAGTTTCAAAATGAATTTATTATAAAATTCACTAAAAGTTAAGGAACCAAAAATATATTTAACCCTTAAAAAAATTACAATGTAAAGAATTATATTGTTTATCAATATTTTAATTCATGAAATATTTAATATTTCATGAAAAATAATTAATTTATATTTTTTAATTATTCTATTTATTTAAATTGTATAGACATAAATAATTAATTATAATTAACATTATAGAGCTTTTCACATACAAATATAAAAAACAAAATAATAGTAATATGTTAACCACTTAATATATAGCAGTAATATGCAAGAGGAAATTAATATATAGCATGAACCACTTAAAAAAATGGATATACAAAATACATTTAACCACGTTCATTTCTATCCGAAATATCCAATCAAAAAATATTACAAATAAAGAGGTATATGTACTTTTATTATATTTATAATGAGGGGTAGTTTGGGGAGTATCACTTTGATGGGGTGCAAGAAGAAAAACGGGAAGATCAGAAAGAAAGCCCCTTCAGATACACGCCACTAATGTTTGGGCCACAATAAGTCCAATTTTGGAGTCAAATTACACAGATTTTATAATTATTTTAAAAATAGAAACTAAAAATGTTGTTGTCAATTCATTTTTTAAAATGGTTTAAAATATTTTCTAAAAGCTTGAAATCTTGTTTACACCACGTTAATTGATACATGAAATTATTTTTTATTGATATCCAATGCAACATTGTCCTATTTTGGCTATACAAATAAAAATGTTGCTATAAGCATAAAATGTTGTATTGTCCTCTTTTTTTTTAAATTATTTATATCATGCCAACGCTACACAATAATCGATCTTTATTGTTATCTAATGCAACAATTCTTTTTGGCTCCTAAAATAGAGGCCTTGTTACAGGAATAAAACGTTGCAATGTCTTCTTTGTAATTTTGTATTTTATTGGGTTGGGCTTGTAATTATCTCTCTTTCTAAATACACCTCACCCATGGTTTGGGCCACAGTAAGTCTAATTGTGGATCCAAATTCTTAGACAAGAGAGAATTAGATGTGAGGCAAGAAAAACATGAGACCAAGGAGACAAACAAAGAAGGAATCTAGGATCGAAGCCATGAAAAGATTAACAAAAGTTCTTAGGATTTTATTTCTCAATTTTGAATTTCCCTTCTTTGTTTGGTTAATTTTTCAGCTAATTAGTGAGGATTCTTGATGTATAATTTACACAATAATCTTAGACACACTTGAGTTACATTTGGATAGCAATTTTCATAACTCGTAGGCTATAAAAAGTCATCGTTTCTCTTTATGAACAAGTTTAGATACATTTGGATAGGACCTTTGCATCTTTGCTTAGTATTTTTTTGGAGTATTCTTCTTTATAATTTTCCTTTTAATTGAGTTGGACTTGCAATTAGAATTCTTTATGATTTCTCTTGTTTTGGATGCACCTCACTCACGGTTTGGGCCCCCAACAAGCCCATTTGTGAATTCAAATTATAAAGTGGTTTTTATAACTGTTTTAAAAGAAAAAAAAATATTGTCAAATTTCTTTAAAACATATTTACACTACACTAATGATACACAAATTTTTTCTATTGTTATCTAATGCAACAATATGCTTTCTTCGCTACACAAATAGAAATATTACTATAACATACAATATTCTATTATCATATTTGCAAATTTTCTTTTAATTGAGTGGAGTTGTAATTATAATATTTAGAATTTCTCTTTTCCTTGATACACCTCGGGTAAGTGAATATTTTGATTTTATTGTTATAAAAAAATAATTAAGTCAATCCACTTTATAAAAAAAATAAATCGAGTCAATCTATTATATTTGTCTTGTAATATATAAAATAAATTAAAAAAATAAAATACAGGTGAGTTAGCTTACTATGCACCAACATGCGATGGATCAAGCTAAATAACCGTTAATGACTCGAATTACATTATTAGCACTTAATAATCCATCAATAATTTTTTTTTATCATAAGTATAATTTATTGTGAACCTTATAATGGTGTTCTTTTCAGCACACATCAACTTTTTATACTATCTTTATCACATGGTATACAATTTATTTTATTGCCTATTTAAAAGCATTTAACGGTAACTAACATGTAAAGGGATATCTAATTTATTTCTATATTTTAAAAAATATATGATACATCCTTGGCAAGAAATATTTGTCAAATTAAATATAAACAGAACAGTTCAAATGCATAATTTTATGTGTAAAAAAAAAGAAATAATTTCAGTAACATTTAAAAAATTATAAGGAATCAATTTATTTTAAAGTTAGTTATAAGAGCAAACATAACCAGAATTCACAATGCAAAATATATATATATATATATATATATATATATATATATATATATATATATATATATATATATATATATAT